>Ga0308164_10000089_pt1 | contig 267910 bp, 218 predicted proteins | sample PhyTR2_FD_201031 | JGI IMG/M metagenome (GOLD analysis project Ga0308164, IMG submission 201031) | Phyllosphere microbial communities from UC Gill Tract Community Farm, Albany, California, United States - DLSLT.R2 | ecosystem: Host-associated > Plants > Phyllosphere > Unclassified | place...
GTGGAGGGGGCTGGATTCGAACCAGCGTACTCATAGAGAACGGATTTACAGTCCGTCGCCTTTAACCACTCGGCCACCCCTCCGCGAGGAACCGCAGAGTATGAAGCAACTTCTTTGACCTGTCAACTGCGTCTGACATTATTTCGTGTCGTTGCAATTAACTGTCTGCTTCGGGGCGAGATTGTAACTGCACGAACTGCAAAAGTGCAAGTGTTGTTTTTAAGTTGAATTGAATGCTGAAATTTTAGGCGATGATTTCCTCCAAACAACCCTATACAATCTTTCGACCATCACCTGCCAGGAGCCCCTTCGTTTGGATCATCAGTCGGGAAACAACCCATGGCGCCTGCTGTGCGCCAACCTGGCCCTGCTGGCCGCCTATGTGATCGCCGGGCGCCTGGGCCTGCTGCTGGCGCTGCCGCCGGCCTACGCCTCCCCTATCTTTCTGCCGGCCGGCATCGCCCTGGCCGCCTGCGCCGTCGGCGGCGCCCGGCTGTTGCCGGCGGTGGCGCTCGGCGCCCTGATCGTCAACTTGCTGGTGCCCCTGGTCAATCACATCCCCCTCACCCCCGCGCTGCTGGCGTGCGCCGTGGCCACCACCATCGGCGCCACGTTCCAGGCCTGGGCCGGCAGTACCGTGTTCCGCCGCTGTATCGATCCGGCCATCGGCTCCGGACGCGATGTGGCGCGCTTCGTTCTGCTGGCCGTCGGCGTCACGTTCGTCAGCAGCACCGTGGCGCTGGCCGGCCACGTGCTGGCGGGCCAGCTGCAGGGCGACACCATCGTTGGCGACTGGCTGGCCTGGTGGATGGGCGACTCCATCGGCATCCTGCTGGCCGCGCCGCTGACCTGGATCGCCATCGGCCGTCCGCGCGCGCTGTGGTCGCGCCGGCGGTTGCTGGTTGGCCTGCCATTGCTGCTGTCCACCGCCGCCTTCATCGGTATCTACCTGCAAGCCGACCGCTGGGAGAACAATCAGCAGATGCAGACGTTCCGCCTCAAGGCGCAGCAGACCGGCGACCTGCTGCAAGCGCAGTTCAGCGAGCACGAACGCTTTGTCTTCGCCATGGCCAAGGCGCTCGACGATCCGCGCCGCACGCTGCACGCGGAAGAATTCAGCAACCTGGCGCACGGCTACCTGGATCAGCGCCCCGAACTGCTGTCGATGTCGTGGCTGGTGCCGGTGGCCGGCAGCGAACGCGCCGGTTTCGAGACCTGGGCGCGCCAGCATATCGACCCCGGCTTCGAGATCCGCGAACCGACGCTCACCGGTTATCCGCGCAGGGCCGGCACGCGTGAAAAATATTTTGTGGCGACCTATATCGAGCCGGCTGATGCGCGCGCCTACCTGGGCCTGGACTTCCTGTCCGAAGACCAGCGCCGCGCCACGCTGGAGCTGGTAATCCAGTCCGGCCAGCCCACGGCGGGCCCGCCTTTGCAGTTCGTGCGCAACCTGCCCGGCGCCGGCCTGGTGCTGCTGCAGACCGTGTATCCCGCCAGCGATCCGCGCAATGCCACCGGTGCCCTGCTGCTCACCATGCAGTTCGACACGCTGCTGGAACAGGCGCTCAAGCGCTCCGAGTTCGAGCATTTTCTGGTCCGCTTCATCGATGTGGGCGACACCAGTTCGAGCCGCATCCTGCGCGACACGCTGCCGGCAGGCGCCAGCGCCTCCGGTGGCAACGACTACCGTCGCCAGCTGAGCTTTGGTGGCCGCACCTACGAGCTGACCCTGGCGCCCACACCGGCCTACCAGATGCTCCAGCGCGGCTGGCAAAGCTGGACCGTGCTGACCGGCGGCCTGCTGCTCACCGGCCTGTTGGGCGTGCTGATGCTGCTGATCAGCGGCGAACGCGCGCGCATCCAGGCGCAGGTGACCGACAGCACCGCGCGCCTGCGCGAACGCGAGGCGCGGCTGCAGGCGATTTTGAACAAGGCCGCCGACGCCATCCTCACGGTCGATGGCGACGGCTGGCTCAAGTCGGCCAATGCCGCCGCCGGCCGCCTGTTCGGCTACTCGCCCGAGCAGATGATGCGCCTGCGCCTGGAGCGCCTGGTGCCGGTCGGCGTGGGCGAGGCCGAAGGCCTGGACGCCGCCGGCATGCTGCGCATGATCGCGGGCGGCAGCACCCACGAGTACGAGCTGACGGGCTGGCGCAGCGACGGCAGCGAATTCCCGCTGGCCATTTCGGTGAGCGAGGTGGAGCTGCCCGACGAGCACCTGTTCGTGGCCATCCTGCACGACCTGACGGCCCAGCACCAGGCGCAGGAGCGCATCCACCGTCTGGCCCACAGCGACGCCCTCACGGGCCTCGACAACCGCCTGTCGCTCAACCTGCGGCTCGACCAGTTGCTGTCGCAAACGCGGCGCGGGCAAGGCACCGCTGCCGTGCTGTTCCTCGACCTCGACCACTTCAAGAAAATCAACGACACCCATGGCCACGCGGTGGGCGACCAGTTGCTGGTGGCGGTGGCCAACCGGTTGCGCGAACTGCTGCGCGAGGTGGACATCATCGCGCGCCTGGGCGGCGACGAATTCATCATCGTCACGTCTGGCGCGGTGAGCCCGGACGACGCTTCCAACATCGCCGTGCGGCTGGTGGAGTCGCTGAGCGCCCCGTACACCTTGCAGGGCAAGACCATCCACAGCGGCACCAGCGTGGGCGTGGCGATGTTCCCGTCCGACGGCCTCGACGCCGGCACCCTGATGCGCCATGCCGACACCGCGATGTACGCGGCCAAGAACCAGGGCCGCGGCAATTTCCAGTTCTTCTCGGCCGAAATGAACGCTGCCACCCACGAGCGGCTGCTGCTCGAAGGCCGGCTGTGGCAGGCGCTCGAACAGCACGAGTTCGAGCTGTATCTGCAACCGCAAGTGGACCTGGCCACCGCGCGCATCATCGGCGCCGAAGCGCTGCTGCGCTGGCACCATCCCGAGCTGGGCATGGTGGGGCCCGACCGCTTCATTCCGATCGCCGAGGAATCGGGATTGATCCTGCCGCTGGGCGAGTGGGTGCTGCACGAAGCCACCGCGCGGCTGGCGGCATGGCGCGGCGGCGATCTGGCGCATTTGCGCCTGGCCGTGAACCTGTCGGCGCGCCAGTGCCACGGCCCCGGCCTGCTGCCGCTGCTCGACCGCCTGCTGGGCAGCCAGGGTATCGACCCGGCCCTGCTGGAACTGGAGATCACCGAATCGGCGGCGATGCAGGATCCGGAACGCAGCCGCGTGCTGCTCGAACAACTGCGCTCGCGCGGCATCAAGGTGGCAATCGACGACTTCGGCACCGGCTATTCGTCGCTCAGCTACCTGAAGCTGTTCGAGATCGACCGCATCAAGATCGATCGCGGCTTCGTGAAGGATATCGAAACCGATCCCGACGATGCGGTGATCGTGGCGGCCACCATCGCGCTGGCCCATTCACTGGGCCTGGCCGTGGTAGCCGAGGGCGTGGAAACCGAAGCCCAGCGCGACTTCCTGCGCTCCAAGCAGTGCGAAGAGGCGCAGGGCTACCTGTTTGCGCGGCCGATGCCGGCTTGCGAGTTCGAGGCGATGGTGCGCGCCGGCGGCAGTTCCGTCTAAGCGGGCGTGTGACCGATCGACGGATCGCGCTCGATCAGGTCGGACAATGCCGCCACCACCTCCGGATCGAACTGCGTACCCGCCCGTTCGCGGATGTACGCCACCACCTCGCTGTGCGGCCACGGTTCCTTGTACGGGCGCTCGTGCAGCAGCGAGTCGAAGACATCGACCACCGCCACGATCCTGGCCGCGATCGGGATGGCGCGGCCCTTGAGGCCATGCGGGTAGCCGTTGCCGTCGAAGTGCTCGTGGTGGCCGCCGGCGATCTGGGCGCCGTAGGTGAGGTAGCTCACGCCATCGACCATGTTGGCCGCGCGTTCGAGGATGGCCTGTCCCACGCCCGCATGTTCGCGCATGCGCCCCCGTTCCTCGGGCGTGTGCGGGCCGGGCTTGAGCAGGATGGCGTCGGGCGTGGCGACCTTGCCCACGTCGTGCAGGATGCTGGCCAGGCCGATCATCTCCAGCAGCTGCGGCGTGATTTCATCGGCATATGCGCCGCGCTCGGCCACGCGCTCGGCCAGCGCCGTGGACAGCTGCTGCACCCGGCGCACGTGGCCGCCCGTGGTGTCGTCGCGGAACTCGGCCAGGTCGGCCAGCGCCACCACGGTCGCTTCCTGCGCCTTGCGCAGCTGGCCGAACATGTACAGGTTGTCGAAAGCGGCCGCAATGCGCTGGCAGAACACCTCGAGCAGGTCGCGCTGGATCTGCGCCAGCGGCCAGGGCGGCGTGACGGAAATAGCGACCTCACGGTTTTCCAGCGTGTGGATGAACAGCACGTTGGCCGGGTGGTCGAACTGGCTTTTCTTTTCGGCGAAGGCCTTGGCGATGGTGGGCCATAAAGGGTGGTCGGCCGGCATGGCCTCGGCGTCGGCCAGCGTCGCATAGCCGCCGGTGGCGGCCACCACGCTGGTGGCGCCGGTGCCGCCCTGCATCAGGCACAGCACGCCGTCGGCGCCCACGTCGAGGATGGCGCTGACCTGGTTCAGTACCCCGGAGGCGAATTCGCGCAGCGAGTGGATCTGGTACAGGTTGGTGGCGCCGGAGAGGATTTTGCCCAGCCCCGCGCGACTGCGTTCAAGCATATTGAGGCTCTCGTACGCGCGCAGCGACGAAATCACCGTGGTGAACAGCTTTTGCGTGGTCAGCTCGGTCTTGGCCTTGTAATCGTTGATGTCGTATTCGATGATCACGCGCTGCTCGGGCGCCTGGCCCGGCTGGCCCGTGCGCAGCACCACGCGCACGATCTGGTTGTCGAGCTCTTCGCGGATGCGGCGCGCCAGGATCAGGCCCGCATCGTCGGTTTCCATCACCACGTCGAGCAGCACCAGCGCGATGTCGGGCGTATCGCGCAGGATGGCGAACCCTTCGCGGCCGCTGTAGGCCGAAAACAGTTCCAGCTCGCGCCCCTTGAAGCTCACATTGCGCAGCGCCAGCCGCGTGACCGCATGCACATCGACATCGTCATCGACGATCAGCACGCGCCATTGGCGCTGCTCCGGGCCGCCGTAGGCTGGCGGGGGAAGCTCCTCGTCTTCCTCGATCAGCCAGTCTTCCTCGGTGGCGTGGGAATCGGTCATGCGGACTATCTCCTGTTGAGTCTCGTGCGGCTGATATTGCCCTAGCATAATCAGATTCCCACACGGTGACAAGCCCAATGGAAGTCGGCCCACCAGCGCGCAACAACCCGCCGGGCGGCGCTGCCGGCACGGTTGAAACTTGCTTTATGAAAGTATCAGAGCAGCGAGGACGGGCGCGGGTTGGCGTCGGCCGCGCGGCTTGGCGCGGGCACCGTGGACGCCGGGCAGGACGCGCTGCTGTCGAGGTTTTGATAACGGATTTCGTACTTGCCATTGGCCAACTGATCGACCATGTACTTGTCGTGCGCCTGCACGTACGCGTAGCGCACATTGGCGCGGCGATCGACGTCATAGACCTTGATGAACACGGCCGAGGCATTGTTGGCGTTGTCGAGCATCAGCTGCATGTCGTCGCCCCGGTTGCCGACCGAAAAACCGTCGAGATAGCCGGACTGGCGCGGCCACGGTTCGCCGTTGGGAGCGAGCAGCGGCAGCGCGTGGTTGCCGGTGTCGTTGTTGTCGCAGTCGCCGCTGGGCAGCACCACCTGCGACATGGCCACGACCTTGATGCCGGCCGGGCGGTCGGACAGGCCGGCGCGGTCGGCGGCGGCCAGGGCGTCGTGCGGTTCGGGCGGTGCATCAGACGCGGCGGGCGCGGCAGCGCGTGCCTGGGAAATGCCGGGCGGCGTGCGGCCGCCCCAGGCCTTGTCGAGCCAGTGCGGCTCAGCTGTGACGGCGCCACCCACCCAGCCCACCACCAGGCAGCCGAACAGCGCGGCGCCCCACTTCCAGCGCCCCAGCGCTTTACGCTTGCGTGGTGCGCGGTCCACCGTCTCTGGCTGCCAGTGCTCGGCATCGGGACGCCCCTTGTCGCCGCGATGGTCTTCGTGGCGGGTGCTTTCGACCCAGTCGACTTCCCATTCCTCGGCCGCGATCCACTCGTCGTGCTCCTTGCGGCGCTGGGGATCGGACAAGGTGGTGTAAGCGCCATTGACGATGGCCATGATGCGCGCGGCTTTTTCATCGCCCGGGTTCTTGTCCGGGTGATATTTCTGGCTGAGTGCCTTGTAGGCCGCACGGATGACCTCCTGCGGCGCCATGCGCGACACTTTCAGGTTGTCATAGTGAGTATGTACTTTGCCCATCTGTGCAATGCTGGCCGAGGCGGTGGAAGGAGGTTGACGTCAATGATGCAGCCAAATCGACGCTGAATCATTCATGATAGCCGATCTTGCGCCGCGCGCAGCAGCAATCCGGCACGCAGAGTCGATGCACGCCATTGCTTTATCAATCATCGTGCTTTTTTAACTACAGATTCGCTCATAGCCGGTGGCTGCGGTCCTGCGCCAGGATCGTTTCCGGCAGCGCTACATTCTTGCCGATCGCCAAAACTTTGAACAATTCGCCCATTTCGGCCGGCGACACCAGCTTGTGCACGGCTTTTGACTGCGGGATGTAGGCAATCACGTTGTCGGGGTCGGTACGCAGCAGCAACTCGCCGATGCCTGCGCCCAGCAGGAAGCCGGCCTGGTTGAAGTAGCCGAGGATGTCGATGCCGGCATCCTGCGCGGCCAGCGCCATGGCCGTGAAATCGACGTGGGCGGTGATGTCCTGCAGACCCGGGTGAAAGAACGGTTCGGCGTGGGCATGGTGGCGGTAGTGGCACATCAGGGTGCCGGTGGCGCGCAGGTCGAGGTAAAACTCGTGCGCCGGGAAACCGTAGTCGAACAGGAAGGCGGCGTTGGCGCGGCCGGCCAGCAGCATGCGGCTGACGCTGGCCATGAAGCCGCAGGCCACGCCGTGCACCTCGGTCACATAACCGACCGGCAGCGCGTCGTGGTGGGCGATCTGGCGCTGCACCTGCGCCAGCAGGTCGGCGCCGATCGGCGCTTCCAGATAGTCGAAGCGGCCTTTGGCGACCGTCACTTGCAGTTCGCGCCAGCCGTCCGGATGTTTGGTGACCAGGTGCACCGGCATGGCATCGAGCACCTCGTTGCCGAATACCACACCGTCAAACGACTCGGGCATGGTGTCGAGCCATTGCACTTGCGGGAAATCGCGCAGCGTGTGCTGCTGGCGCGCGCGCAATTCGCCCGACAGTTCGACGATGCTGTAGCGCTCGACGTGGACGCCGGCGGCGGCCAGTTCGGTCAGGATATCGAAGGCCAGCTTGCCGGTGCCGGCGCCGAATTCGAGGATGTACGGCGCGCTTTGGGCGATAATAGCGGCTGCCACCCGCGCCAGGGTCGCGCCGAACAGCGGCGTGAGTTCGGGCGCAGTGGTGAAATCGCCATCTTTTCCCAGCTTGGCGGAGCCGCCGCTGTAGTAGCCCAGACCGGGCGCGTACAGTGCCAGCTCCATGTAGCGGGCAAAGGAAATGGCGCCTGCGTTGCGTTCGATGTCGGCGGCGATCAGGTGCTGCAGGGCGTGGGACGCGGCCAGCGCGTCGCTAGAAGGTTCGGGTAGGGACATCCCGATATTGTAGCGAATCGGCACGCCCTGCCTCTTTTTAAACGATCAGACCATCATGACAACCTTGGAATCGCCTACAGCTCCCGTAGCTCTTGCAGCGCCCGTCGCGCTCGTGACCGGCGCCGCGCGCCGCCTGGGCCGCGCCATCGCGCTCGGCCTGGCGCGCGCCGGCTGGGACGTGGCCGTGCACTACCGCGACTCCGCGACCGAAGCGCAGCAGGTGGCGGCCGACATCGAGGCGCTGGGCCGGCGCGCGGTCACGCTGCGCTGCGACCTGGCCATCGAGGCCGACGTGCGCACGCTGCTGGCGCAGGCGATTGCCGCCCTGGGCCCGGTGCGCTGCGTGGTCAACAACGCCTCGCTGTTCGACTACGACAGCGCTGACGATTTCACCGTGGCCCGGCTCGACGCCCACATGCACGCCAACGTGGCCGCACCGATCCTGCTGGCGCAGGCGCTGCACGCGGCCACGCCGGCGACCGCGCCGGCCGGCCAGGCCGTGGTGATCAACCTGCTGGACCAGAAACTGTACAATCTCAACCCCGACTTTTTGTCATACACCCTGTCCAAGGCGGCGCTGCACACGGCCACCACCATGCTGGCGCAGCAGTTGGCGCCCACGGTGCGGGTGGTGGGCGTAGCGCCCGGCATCACCATGGTGTCCGGCGACCAGACCGCAGACGGCTTTGCCAACGCCCACCGGCAAACGCCGCTCGGGCGTTCGAGCACGCCCGACGATATCGCCGACAGCGTGGTCTATGCGGCATCGGCGCGCGCGCTCACCGGCACCACGCTGGTTGTCGATGGCGGCCAACACCTGGTGCCGCTGCCGCGCGACGTGATGTTCGTGGCCAAATAATGTTAGTAGCACCCCATTCAACCGAAAGAAGGTAACGCCCATGTTGTCCTCCCTGATGCACCCCAGTCTGACCGACTGCCGTCGCCTGTTCCTGCGCAATTACGAAGTGATGATCAACATCGGCGTGTACGAGTTCGAGAAAAAGGGCGAGCAGCGCCTCCTGATCAACGTCGACCTGTACATCCCGCTGGCGGAATCGACCCCGGTCAACGACCAGCTCGAGGAAGTGGTGGACTACGATTTCATCCGCGACACCATCGCCAAGCTGATGGCGCGCGGCCACGTGCAGCTGCAGGAAAGCCTGTGCGACGACATCGTGCGCGCCATGCTGGCCCACCCGCGCGTGCGCGCGGCCAATGTGTCCACCATGAAGCCGGACGTCTATCCGGACTGCGAAGGCGTGGGCGTGGAAGTCTTCAAGACCAAGGAGTCGGTATGAATGCCGCAGTGATGGAAACCGTGGAAACCCTGAACGCGCCGCTGGGCAAATCGGCCGAGAAGATCGCCCACGAGAACAACAAGCTGCACAAGCGCCTGTGCCGTCTGGTGGGCCAGGCCATCGGCGACTTCAACATGATCGAAGAAGGCGACAAGGTGATGGTGTGCCTGTCCGGCGGCAAGGACAGCTACGCCCTGCTCGACATCCTGATGACGCTGCGCGAGCGCGCGCCGATCAATTTCGAGATCGTGGCCGTCAACCTGGACCAGAAGCAGCCGAACTTCCCCGACCACATCCTGCCGGCGTACCTGGAAAAACTGGGCATCCCGTACCACATCGAAAACCAGGACACCTACAGCATCGTCAAGCGCCTGATCCCCGAAGGTAAAACCACGTGCTCGCTGTGCTCACGCCTGCGCCGGGGCATCCTGTACCGCGTGGCCGACGAACTGGGCGCCACCAAGATCGCGCTGGGCCACCACCGCGACGACATCCTCGAGACCTTCTTCCTGAATATGTTCTTCGGCGGGAAACTGAAAGGCATGCCAGCCAAGCTGATGTCCGACGACGGCAAGCACATGGTGATCCGCCCGCTGGCCTACGTGAAGGAAGAGGACACCGAGCGCTATGCCGAAGTAAAAGGCTTCCCGATCATTCCGTGCGACCTGTGCGGCTCGCAGGAAAACCTGCAGCGCAAGCAGATCAAGGCTATGATGCGCGACTGGGAAAAGAAATTCCCGGGCCGCGTGGAGAGCATCTTCTCGTCGCTCTCCACGGTGGTGCCGTCGCACCTGATGGACCGCGACCTGTTCGGCTTTGCCGACCTGAAGGCGGACGGCCAGGCCAATCCGCTCGGCGATATCGCGTTCGACGAAGAGCCGTGTTCGACGCCCACCACGGGGCTGGGCGTCATTTCGCTGCAGCGGGAAGACTAGTACTTCATCGCCGTGCGCATCACCGGGTAGAGGTTGTAGCGCTCATCCCACGATGAATGGCGGCGCGCGAAGAATTCCAGCCGCGCCTGCGGGCTCTTGTTGAAGTCCGCATCGGTGTCGAGCTTCTTGCGGAATTCTTCGCGCAGCGCGGGGCTGGTTTCCAGCTGTTCGCGCGCCACGTCCTCCGCCACGTAGTCCTCCATGTACTCCTTGCGCTCGAACCAGTTGTTGAACGCGCCCCAGGCCAGCAGCGAGTCCGGGCCGCGCGGCTCAAGCATGGTCATCACCAGGCGCGCCTTCGGCTGCGCGATCGGCACGAACAGCGCGCCCTTGGACAAGGCGCGGCGCTCGCGCGCCCACTCGCCTTCCACCGCCAGCGCCTGGTGGCCTTCGAACGACTTGGCGCCGAAGGTGGTCTTGGTGGCGCGGAAGGTTTCCACCTCGGCCGACATCTCGTCGGCGCCCAGCAGCTTGTACGTGATGCCGTGCTGTTTGAGCTTGGCGGCCACGCGCGCCGCTTCGGCCAGCGGCACCAGGTAGCCGCCCTGCGGCGCCGCCACTTTCAGCTCCGGCACGATCTCGTCGCGCAGCGGCACGGTCCACACCTGCGGCCTGGTTTCATCGTACTGCGTCATCAGGGCGCCGGAGATCTCCGAGTGGCCACGCGTGTAGGCGTAGCCGGGGAAGTCGATGGTCTTGGCGTTGAAGGTGGTGCGGTACGTGAGCGTAAAGTCGGCGCCACCCATGGCGGTGGCGCGGGCGTCGGCTTCCTGCGCGGTCTTGGCCCATTCCTTGCCATGCTGCCCCACCTGCGACAACAGCGAGACGATGGTGTTGCGGGTGATGCGCACGCGGGTCGGATAATCCTTCCACGAGTGGGTTTCCACCAGTACGCCGAAACGGTTGCGCATGACGAAGTAGCCGTGCGAAAAGCGCGGTGTGGGCATGCTGTCCACGAAGCCGGACATCGGGTCGTCCTCCTTGGCAAACGAGATGTAATACGGCTTGGGATCGGAACCCTGGGCCTTCAGATCGGCCAGCACGCCTTGTTGCAGCGCGCTGCCGGCTTCGCGCAGCGGCGCGTCGCCGCCGTGCACCGGCTCCACCTGGATCGAGATATCGGGCTGGAACTTGGCGCCGTCGGTCACGTGCAGATCGACATACGCCAGCGGATCCCAGGCGTTGACCAGCGCCAGCATGGCCTGCATCTCAGTGGTGTCGGCCTTGACGTAATCGCGATTGAGGTTGTAGTTCTGCGCCGTGGTGCGCCAGCCCATTTCCACCGGGCCGCGCTGGTTGGGGCGGTTGTAGCGGCCGAAGCGCTCGTGACCATCGACGTTGAACACGGGGACGAACAGCAGCACCTGCTTTTCCAGCGCACCGGGCGCGGCTCGGTTTTCCAGCACCTCGCGCAGGGCCAGGAAGCCGGCGTCCTTGCCGTCGATTTCACCGGCGTGGATGCCGCCCTGGATCAGCAGCACCGGCACACCTTTTTTCTTCGCCTGGTCGGCGGTCAGGGCGCCGGTGCGGGTGACGGCCAGCGCCAGCATCGGTCGGTTTTCCGGCGTGCGGCCGAACTCGAAGCAACGCACCTGCTTCGGGTACGCTTTTTGAAAGCGCGTGCACAGGTCCACCACCTCGGCGTAACGGCCGGTGCTCTGGAAGCCCGAGCGTTCGGAGACGGTGGTCAGTGGCGATGCGGCAGGCGCTGCGCTGGCACTGGCGGCCAGCGTGGCAAGGGCGAGCGATACGGCGAAACGGATCATGAAGGAGTTTCCAGGTGGGCCGACGCCGGGACGGCGTCGCAACCTGGAAAATTATAATCCGCTTCGGCGCTTGAAACTACCTGAGGATGGCGGCTTCCTTGGCCAGCGGGCGCACCAGTTTCAGCGGCGTGGCGGCGCCGGCGGCAAAGCGCGAGGCCGTGGCAGGACAGATGCCGTTGGCGCGGTAGCTGAGCGCCGCCGACAGCATGCCTTCGCTGGTATCGCCCACCGGGCGGGTCAGGTCGTCGCTGACGCGGCAGGTCGGCTGGAAGCCGTTGGCGTAGTCACCGAAGCCCTTGTTGTTCACACCCTGGAACTGCACCGCGAAATACGTGGTGCCGCAGTTGTCCTCGGGGTAGAAACCATAGGGCTTGCCACAGGTTTCGCCGCCGACCAGGTTCACCTCCACATCGACGCCGCGCAAGCCGTTGATCACCGACTCGCTGGCCGAGCAGGTGCCGGGCGTGGTCAGCATCGTCACCCGGCGCAGGCCGAGGTAAGGCAGCGTGGTGCCGGCCGCAGTCGGCGCCGGCGAGCTGATGCCCGCAGCGCTGGCGAGGAAGTTCATCGGCGCGATCGGTGTAGTCTTGTCGTTGAACTGCAGGCGCGAGAACACTTTGCCGGTGGTCGGAGTGGGACCGGCGATCATGTAGGCCAGTTCGTTGGCAATGGCCAGGTAGCCGCCGCCGTTGTAACGCATGTCGAGCACCACGTCGGTGACGTTGGCCGCTTTCAGGGTGTTGATGGCGGCGATCAGCTGGGTTTCGGCGACCGCATTATGGTCGTTGAACAGCAGGTAGCCGACCTTGCCGGTCGGGGTGTCGATGACCTTGACGTTGGCGACCGGCTGCAGCGACAGCCGGGCGGCGGCCAGCTGCACATTGACGGTGACGCCGTTGCGGTCCAGCGCAAAGCGGTGCAAGCTGCCCGCCGACTGCGGGAACAGCGCCGCATTGATCACGTTGATGCCGGACTGCGTGGTGTCGGAAATCGATACGCCATCGACCAGTTGCAGGGTATCGCCGCGCTGCACGCCGGCGAGGGCGGCCGGTGAACCCGGCTCCACCAGGGTGACCCGCCACAGGCGCGGCAACACGTTGGCCGCGCTGGAAGCCCAGGTCACGCCGTAACCCAGTTCGATGCCGCTGGTGGACGACGCTTCCCACTCGTCGGTGGCATAGGTGAAGTGGAACTGGTCCTTGGCACGGCCCGAGGACGTGACCGCCGTCGTCTTGAGGTCGGCGAAGTAATCGATCGGGTTGCTGTAGTTTTCCTGGCGCAGGGTGGTTGGCACTTCGCGGTACCACAGGTAGGTCTCGTCGATGAACGAACGCACCCATTTGAGCTCGTCGCTCAGGCTGCCCTGGCGGTCGGGGAAACGCACGCCGGCGGCCGAGGTGCCGCTGCGCGGACGCTGGCACGAAGCGGCCAGCTTGACATAGTCGCTGCGCGTGTCTGTTGAGCCGGTGGCTCCGCTGCCGGAATTTGCACCGTTGCCGGCGGTCGTGCCGGAGGAGCCACCACCACCGCCGCAGCCGGACAACATGGCTGCGGCAGCGAGCGCGGCCATGAATGCAGGAGATAATTTAATGTTCATATGCAACATTATAGCTGGCGGCATACGAGAAAAGTGCAAATTAAGCTACTTATTTTCGCAATCGACGGGCTCTATGCCTGCAAGTCGGGGTCGCTGCGCAACAGCTCCGCCAGCCATGCCGCAAATACGCCCAGGCGCGGCGACGCCATGCGGCCTTGCGGGTACAGCAGCGAGATCGGCATCGGCGCCGGTGGCGTGGCCGCCAGCACCTCCACCAGCGCGCCGCTGGCCAGGTGGTAGCGCACCTGGTAGCGTGCGGCCTGGATCAGGCCCATGCCCTGCAACGCGCAGCTGATATACGCATCCGGTTCGTTGACCGCGATCGCCCCGCGTATCGGGACGATCACGGCGCGGCCATCGACCATGAAATCCCAGTCGAACACGCGCCCGGTGCGGCCGGAAAAATGCAGCACGCCGCGATGGCCGGGCAAATCGTCGAGCGTGTGCGGCGCCCCGTGCTGCGCCAGGTACCACGGCGAGGCGCAGGTGAGAAAGCCCATATTGCCCAGGCGCCGCCCCACCAGCGACGAGTCCTGCAACTCGCCCACGCGCAGCGCGCAGTCGAGGCCCTCCTGCGTCAGGTCCACCACGCGCTCGGTCATGCTGACCATCAGTTCGATCTCGGGATAGGCGCGGCTGAAGTCGGCAATGCGCGGAATGACCAGGTGGCGGCCCACCGCGCCGGGCAGGTCCACCCGCAATTTGCCGCGCGGGCGCTGCAAATTCTGTCCCCGAAAAGTACTTTCGGCGTCTTCCACCGCCTCCAATATGTCCAGGCACTTCTTGAAGTAGTCGGCACCGTCGGGCGTGAGCGACAACCGGCGCGTGGTCCGGTGCAGCAGCCGGGTGCCGAGGAACGCTTCGAGCTTGTTGATGGTGGCGGTGAGCGCGGCGCGCGGCAGGTCGAGCGTTTCGGCAGCCTTGGTATAGCTGTTGGCTTCAACGATGCGCACAAAGGTCTGCATGGCCTTCAATCTGTCCATGATTGTTCACATTAAATGAATGGTATGTGACCATTATGCCCTGATTATCTTAGTCCGCAATCGGCCTACACTGGGTTCATCGTTATCTCCACCGGAGTTCATCATGAGTTCATCGCACCACATCGCAGAAAAAGACGTTCCCGACATCAGCAATGGCATGGTCATGCTATTGGCCGTGGCCACCGGCCTGATCGTCGCCAACCTGTACTACGCCCAGACCCTGGTCGGCCCGATCAGCGCTGCCACCGGCCTGTCGGCCGAAGCGGCGGGCCTGATCGTCACGCTCACCCAGATCGGCTACACCATCGGCCTGCTGTTCATCGTACCGCTGGGCGACCTGCTGGAAAACCGCCGCCTGATCTTCACCGGCCTGCTGTTTACCTCGGCGATGCTGGTCATCGCCGCGTTTTCCACCAGCGCCTGGCTGTTCCTGGTGGCCGCACTCGGCATCGGCCTCGGTTCCGTGGCAGCGCAGATCATCGTGCCGTTTGCCGCCCACCTCTCGAAAGAGGCCACGCGCGGCCACACGGTCGGTAAGGTGGTCAGCGGTCTGCTGCTGGGGATCATGCTGGCGCGCCCGGTCGCCAGCCTGGTGGCCGACGCCACCAACTGGCACGTGGTGTTCGGCGGCGCCGCACTGATCGTGCTGGCCGTGGCCCTGATCCTGCGCGCCAAGCTGCCCGAACGCGTACCGGTATCGAGCATCACCTACCCTGCCCTGCTGGCATCGCTGTGGCATCTGTTTGCAACCACGCCGGTGCTGCGCCGCCGCGCCGCCTACCATGCCGGCCTGTTCGGTTCGTTCAGCCTGTTCTGGACCGTGACGCCGCTGATGCTGACCGGCCCGCAGTTTCACCTGTCGCAAACCGGCATCGCCATCTTTGCCCTGGTAGGCATGGCTGGCGCCGTAGCATCGCCGATCGCCGGCCGCCTGGCCGATGCGGGCCACACGATGATGGCCACCGCTGCGGCCCTGGCGCTGGGCGTGATCGCGTTCGCCCTGCCGATGCTGGCGCCCGAATCGGCGGCCATGCGCAACGTCTCGCTGGGAATATTGGTGGTGGCGTCCATCGTGCTGGACATGGGGGTGGCGGCCAACCTGGTGCTGGGCCAGCGCGCGATCTTCTCGCTGGGCGCCCATGTGCGCAGCCGTTTGAATGGCGTGTACTTCGCGCTGTTCTTCGCCGGTGGCGCGTTGGGTTCCGCCCTGGGCGGCTGGATGTACGCCGCACATGGCTGGCATGCGGCGCTGCTGACCGGGATGGCTTTCCCCGGCCTGGCACTGATTTACTGGATGACCGAGTATGCCGCCCACACCTCGGCACAGCGCAAACCGGCATAACATAGCCTTCATAGCGGCGTTGCAGCGCCTTGCTCTGAAGGCTATGTCAATTTTAGAAGTGGTAGTTCACTTCCAGCCAGCCCTGTCGTCCGACCGGGCTGTAGTTCCCTACCGGGTAGTATGGCCAGCCGCCGCTCACATCGCTCTTGACCTTGTTGAACAGGTTGTTGACCGAGACCGACACCGTGGCGTGCTCGTTGAGGCGGTACACCACGCTGGCGTTGACCAGGGTGGTTGGCGTCAGATAAGCGTCGCCGGCGCCGTTGGGCACCTTGCCATAGCGTTGCAGGAACACGGTGTTGGACCAGGCCCCCTGGTTCCAGATCAGGCTGGCATTGAGCTTGTCGCGCCAGTCGTAGTTGCCCAGGTCTGCCAGATCGTCGGTGAGCGGATCGCCGGCGAACTGGCGCGAATGCTTGTTGAGCGTTTTCGAGTAATTGAACTTGGTGGTGAACACGCCGTAGCCGGTGGTGCGCAGCGCATAACGGCCGCTGACATCGATGCCATCGACGCTGGTGGAGGCGGCGTTGATCGGGTTGACCAGGATTTCGCGGATTTCGCCGGGGCGGTTAATCGCCGTAAGCGGATAGCGTGAAATGCGGCCGATGGTGTCGGCGCAGGTGGGCGACGTCAGATCGCCGGCGATGCGGCACTGGGCTTCGTCGCGCAGCAGCTGGTCGGCGCTGAGGTTGGTCACCAGGTCGTCGATCTTGATGTTCCAGTAGTCGAGCGTGACGTCGAAGTCTGCGCTGGGCGACCAGACGATGCCGAGGCCACTCGAGCGGCCCTTTTCGGAACGCAGGTCGCGGCTGCCAGTCTGCACGTAGTTCGACCCCGGCGAGACGTTGGCGAAATCGCAGTCGGCCACCTGCTGGCCAGCCTGCGCGCAGCGGTAGTAATCGGTGGTTTGCGAGTAGTAGCCCGTGCCGCGCGCCTTGTAGATGTAGTTCATGTCCGGCGCGCGGAAGCTGGTGCCGTAGGTGCCGCGCACCAGCAACTGCTTGAGCGGACGCCATTCGATGCCGCCGTTGTAGGTGGCCTTGCCATCGTGGCGATCGGCAAAGCTGTAGCGGTCGTAGCGGCCGGCCAGCGTGGCCGACAGCGTGGACAGGATCGGCACATTCGCTTCCAGTCCCAGCGCGTAGCGCTCGCGGGTGCCGGCCGTGACGTCGGACGTGCCGGCCAGATTGAAATAGCCTTCGTTGATGCGCCCGTCCGGGCGGTTGGAAAAGCCCTGCTTGCCCACTTCGGCCACCGTGGCCAGCCGCAGCGGACCGGCCGGCAGCGCGAACGCTTCGCCATTGGCCGTCAGGCTCAGGGTATTGGTCCAGGACTTGTCGTCGCTCACGGTGCGGCCGGTGATGCTGTCGAATTCCGCCGGCGTCAGGCGCTGCGCCAGGCGCGCCGGATCGGGCGCATAAATCGCCACGCCGTTGGCGTCCACGCCCTGCTGCGGGCCGAGGAAGAAGCTGTCGATATTGGCCAGCGCGCGCGGGGTGATGCCCTGGCTCTTGTACAGCGAGGCGGTGTAGCCGGCCTCGTACTGCCAGCCGGTGCCGGGAATGTCGCCCCTGGCGCCCAGCGACAACGAGCTGGCCTGGTCGTCCCAGCGCCGGTTATAGCGTTCCACGCCGCCCATTTCCTCGGGCGAGATATAGCGGCTCCAGGCCTCGTAGGCACTGGTGTTGCGGTTCCAGAAGTAGGCGTCGCTCACCGAACGCGACGTCCACGACGGGCCGCGCGTGTTGTTGGTGGTGCGGTTCTGGCCGAACAGCGCTTCCGCATACAGCGTGGTGGTCGGCGACAGCGCGTAGTTGGCGCCGCCGAACACGTTCTGGCTGCTGTTCCTGGTCTGGGTGGTCCAGTAGGTGCCCCCCCCCTTGGGGCTGGCGCAGTAGCTGCCGTTGCGCGCCGTGTACTTGACGGTGCTGCCGCCGAACAGATCGCCCAGTGCGGCGCAGGTATCGCCCGGATCGATGTAGCGGTTGGCGGTGACGTCGCGCCGTCCCAGCAGCGACGTGGGCGCCACGCCGGTACGCGTGGCCATGAAATCGCGGTCGGCGCTGGAGAGCGGATTGCGCTCGAGCAGCTCCACGCTGAACAAGGTATTGAGCTTGCCGAAGCTCTGGCCGCCCGAAAACTGCAAGCGCTGGTTGGCTGCGCCGCCGCGCGACGTGCCGCCGGCCTTGAGGTTGATGTCGTAGCCGCTGTACTGCTTTTTCAGGATGATGTTGACCACGCCGGCAATCGCGTCCGAGCCATAGATGGCGGACGCACCGCCGCTGAGAATCTCGATGCGCTCCACCACGCTCGACGGAATGTTGGCCAGGTTGGTGAAGTTGACCGTGCCTTCGTAGGCGATCGGGAAGTCCGCCATGCGGCGGCCGTTGAGCAGCACCAGCGTGTGATTCGGCCCGAGGCCGCGCAGGCTGATGGCGTTGGCCGACGGCGTAAACGTGTTGCCGTAGTCGGCGCCCTGGGTAAAGCCGCTGTTCTGCGACTGGTTCGACAGCGCATCGAACACATTGGTAAAACCTTGCTTGGTCAGATCGGCAGCGGTGATGATGGTGACGGGGGACGGTCCTTCCAGGCTGGCGCGCGGGATGCGCGAGCCGGTGATGACGACCTCGGTGGCCGCAGGGGTGGCGGCGGGAGCGGCAACTCCCGTTTGTGCCAGGGTAACTGGGCTCGCCACGCTGCACAGCAGCGCGATAGCACCCGCCGCCAGCGGTTTCAATTCGAATTGTGTTGTCATTGAAATGGTTCTATAAAGTAAAGGCTGCCACCTTAGCAACGATCACTTCAGTCGTGAACGAACGTTTTCGCGCATGCTTATGCATTATTTTGGTGCGCTCGTTTGAGCTACCTCCTGCCCTGCCCTGGCGGCGCTGCTAACTTGGATCCTCGTCCGTCCACTTTCTCTGTCCATCATGGCAACCTCGCTGCGCAACGATTTACTACAAATGGGCATCGCTCCCGGCGACGTGGTGCTGGCGCGGGCCGCGTACCGCGCCGTCGGCCGGGCGGGTGCAGGCGGTGGCGATTTCCTGGCCGAACTGCTCGACCTGCTGGGCGACCAGGGCACGTTGGCCTGCCTGGCGTTCACCCGGGGCGGCTGGTGGTGGCAGGCCAGGCGCCTGGCGCCGTTCACGCCCGCCACACCCTCGTATGCGGGCGCCCTGCCCAACGCCATGCTGGCCCACCCCGATGCCTGCCGCAGCACGCACCCGCAATGCTCGATCGTCGCCATCGGCCGCCATGCGCGGGCGCTCACCGAAGGGCACGGCCCCGCCGATGGCGCCTACGAACCGATGCGCAAGCTGATCGCCCTCCACGCCAAAATGCTGGTAGCCGGCTGCGTGGCCGTCAATCCGGGTTTTACCACCACCCACCTGGCGGAAGTGGACCTGGGGCTGCACCGGCGCCGCATCTTCCCCTGGCTGTCGGTGAGCCGCTACCGCGACGGCCAGGGCCAGGTGCGCGTATTCCACCGGCGCGATCCCGGCTGCTGCTCCAACTCGTACTGGAAGTTTTATGGCGCCTATGTGCGGCACGGCATCCTCACCACGGGCCGCGTCGGCAACGCCTATGCCATCTGCGCGCCGGCCGCGCAGTGCTACGCCATCGAGCATGACATCCTGGCGCGCGACAATCGCTTCAACCTGTGCGACTCGCCCGACTGCCTGACCTGCAATGCGCTGCGCTGGGACCGGGTTCATCGCTGGCCCCTGTGGCTGTGGCGGCGGGTGCGCCGCCAGTCATTCACCTGATGCTGGAGGCCTTTTATGAATGACGCTCTCGAGATCGTGATGCCAGCGGCCTGCCGCCAGCCTGCCCAATGGGTGCTGCGGTGGATCTTCGACGAGGTGCTGGGCGTACCGGCGCGCTTGGTGGAGCACACCGAACAGCAGATCGGCGGAAAGCAGGCCGGCGGCAATGCGGGCGACCAGTTTGCTTTGCGCTGGCGCAGCCGGGTGCTGACGCTGGAGAACGACTTCTTCCGCCGGCACCAGGACCTGTGGCAGCAACCGGCGGCATTGCTGCTCGATCCGCCGCGCCAGTGGGGCAATGTGCGCGCCATGCTGGACGTGCAGCTGGAAGATGCGGCGATCCCGGTGTTGTGGGGCGCGCCAGGCCTGGTTCACACGCCACACGGCGCGCACCTGAAGCTCGACGTGATCGGCGCGATTTTCTTTCTGCTGTCGCGCTACGAGGAAGTGCTCTGCCCCGCACGCGACCAGTACGACCGTTTTCCCGCAGCCGCCTCGCTGGCGGTGCAGCGCGGCTTCCTGCAACGCCCGCTGGTGGACGAATACATCGAGATCCTGTGGGCGGCCTTGCGCTGCATCTGGCCCGGCCTCACCCGCAGGCAATCCCGTGGCGCCATGCGCGTGAGCTGCGATGTCGATGAACCGTACGAACGCTGGATTCGCAATCCGTGGCTGCTGGCGCAGGGCATGGCCGGCGCACTGCTGCGCAAGCGGTCGGTCGCGGGCGCGACGACGCGGCTGAAAAACGCGTGGCAAAGCCGCCGGGGCGACTATCGGCACGACCCGCACTGGACCTTCGACTGGTACATGACCCAGCTCGAAGCGTGCGGCAGCAGGGGCGCGTTCTACTTCATCGCCACGCCGGGCCGCACGCGCCACGACTGCGCCTACGCGCTGGAGGAACCGAGGATGCAGGCGCTGCTGGCGCAGATCGCCGCGCGCGGCCACGAAATCGGTCTGCACGGCAGCTTTCATACCTACCGCGACGGCACGCAACTGGCCCGTGAACGCCAGCGCCTGATGGCCGCCTGCGCACGCGCCGGTGCAAGTGCCAGTGGCGGCGCAGGAGCCACTGCTGGTGCTGGTGCTGGTGCTGGTGCTGGTGCTGGTGCTGGTGCTGGTGGCGGTGAAGCTGCGGCCGCGGCTGCGGGGAACGGACGCGCTACCGGGACCGGCGGCGACACCCAGGTACGCGGCAACCGCCAGCACTACCTGCGCTGGGATGCGAGCATCACGCCGGACCTGCTGGAGCAGGCCGGCTTCGACTACGATGCGACGGGAGGCTTTCCATACGATCCGGGCTTTCGCCACGGCACGGCGCGCGAATTTCCGATGTGGAGCTGGATAAAACAAGGGCCGCTGCGTTTGCGGCAGCGGCCCCTGATGCTGATGGAAAGCGCGGTGCTTGGCGACTCGGCCCGGGCGGACCCCGAGTCGGCGCTGGCGGCCATGGCGCGGCTCAAGCACACCGCGCTGCGCTACGGCGACTTCAACCTGCTATGGCATAACTCGCGCTTCACGGAACCGGGCGACCGCGCACTGTTCCGCAAAATCCTCGAAGCGTAAGCTGCGTGCGTCAGGCCACGTGCACCTTTCGCACCAGCTCAATCACCTTTTCAGCCGGCTGATCAAAAGCGGCAATCAAGCCAGCCTCCTTCTGCCTGGCCGCCTTCAGGTGGCGTTCCTTGACGTGGCCATAACCACGGATATCTTCGGGAATGCTGGCAATCGCCACCGCCTGCGCCAGGTTCGCTGCCGTCAGCTTGGGCAACAGCGTACGCACCGTGTCGCGGTACTGGCCTATCAGGGCGCGCTCGGTCTTGCGCTCTTCGGTGTAGCCGAAGATATCGAGCGCCGTGCCGCGCAAGCCCTTGAACTTGGCCAGCACGCCAAACGCCTTCATCATCCACGGACCGAACTCTTTTTTCACCAGCTGGCCCTGGGCGTCGTGCCTGGCCATGATCGGCGGCGCCAGGTGGAACTTGAGCGTGATGTCGCCCTCGAACATGGCGGCGATCTTTTTCTGGAACGCGCCGTCGGTGTACAGGCGCGCCACCTCGTACTCGTCCTTGTAGGCCATCAGCTTGTAGTAATAGCGCGCCACGGCTTCGGCCAGGCGCGTGCCCTTGCCCAGTTTCGCTTCGGCGGTGCGCACTTCGTCCACCAGCGCCAGGTACTGCTGCGCGTACGCCGCATTCTGGTACGCGGTGAGCAGTTCCACGCGCTTGGCGATGACGTCGTCAAGCGTCTGGATGCGCTTGAACTCGATCACCTTCGCTGGCGCGGTCAGGCGCGTGACGGAACCGAGGTCGTGCGCGGTCGTGCGACCCCAGGTAAACGCGGCCTGGTTGAACGCTACCGACACGCCATTGAGTTCGATCGCGCGCACGATCGACGATTCGGAGAGCGGCACATGGCCCTTCTGGAACGCGTAGCCGAGCATGAACATATTGGTGGCGATCGAGTCGCCCATCAGCGCGGTGGCGATCTGGCCGGCATCGACGAAATCGGCCATGTTTTCGCCGCAGGCGCGCACGATTTCGCTGCGCGAGCTGGCGTCCGGGAACTGCCAGTCCGGGTTCTTCACGAATGCCGCCGTCGATGAGCCGGTGGAGTTGATCATGGCGTGCGTGCGGTTTTCTCCCATGCGCGACAGGGCGTCGCGGCTGGCCGTGACGATCAGGTCGCAGCCGATCACCAGGTCGGCGCTGCCGGTGCCCACGCGGGTGGAGTGCAGGTCGGCTTGACTGTCGGCCAGACGCACGTGCGACATCACCGGGCCACCCTTTTGCGCCAGGCCGCTCATGTCGAGCACGATGGCGCCCTTGCCTTCAACGTGCGCGGCCACGGCCAGGATCTGGCCGACCGTCACCACGCCGGTGCCGCCGATGCCGGTGATCAGGATGCCGTACGGTTGCGCGGTGGACGGCAGTACCGGCGTTGGCAGCACCGCAGGCGGCGCAGCGTCCTTGCCAGCAGCAGCCTTCTTCGGCTTTTTCAGCGCGCCGCCTTCCACCGTCACAAAGCTTGGGCAGAAACCGGTGGTGCACGAAAAGTCCTTGTTGCACGATGACTGGTTGATTTGCCGCTTGCGTCCCAGTTCCGTCTCCAGGGGTTCGACCGACAGGCAGTTCGACTGCACCGAACAGTCGCCGCAGCCTTCGCACACGGCTTCATTGATCACGGCGCGCTTGGCCGGATCCGGGTACTCGTTGCGTTTCCGGCGGCGGCGTTTTTCGGACGCGCAGGTCTGGTCGTAGATCATGGCGGAGACGCCCGGCTGGTCGCGCAGCTCGCGCTGCACGTCCATCAGTTCCGAACGATGGCGCACGGTCACGCCTTCCGCCCATTTGTAATCGGACGGGTATTTATCGGGTTCGTCGGTGACGACGATGATCGGCGTGACGCCTTCGGCGGCGATCTGGCGCGAGATCATGCCGGGATCAAGCGGACCGTCGAACGACTGGCCGCCGGTCATGGCCACCGCGTCGTTGAACAAAATCTTGTAGGTGATGTTGACCTTGGCCGCGACAGCAGCGCGGATCGCCAGAATACCGGAGTGGAAGTACGTACCGTCACCGAGGTTGGTGAACACGTGCTTTTCGTTGGTGAACGGCGCCTGCCCCACCCAGGTCACACCTTCGGCGCCCATGTGGGTAAACGTGGACGTCTCGCGGTCCATCCACAGCACCATGTAATGGCAGCCGATGCCGGCCAGCGCGCGAGAACCTTCCGGCACCTTGGTCGAGCTGTTGTGCGGGCAGCCCGAGCAGAAGAACGGCGTGCGGTCGGTTTGCGGATTCGGTTTTGCCGGCAGCGTGGTCAGCGCCAGCTCTTTCGCTTCGAGGAAGGCAATGCGCTGCTTGACGCGTTCGGCCACCGGGTGGCCGTCGCAGTAATGGGCGATGCGCGAAGCGATCGCACGGGCGATCTGCGCCGGATTGAGTTCGTAGGTGGCTGGCAGCAGCCAGTCGCCGTGGCCGGTCTTTCCCTTGTTGCTCCATTCGCCCGTGTCGTCGAACTTGCCCACCACGCGCGGACGTTCGCCGTCGGGCAGGTTGTACAACTCTTCCTTGAGCGCGTATTCGAGGATTTGCCGTTTTTCTTCGACCACCAGGATTTCGTCGAGGCCCTTGGCAAATTCGTGCACGCCGTCCGCTTCGAGCGGCCAGGTCATGCCGATTTTATACAGGCGGATGCCGATGTCGGCGGCGGCCTGCTCGTCGATGCCCAAGTCGGCCAGCGCCTGGCGCGTGTCGAGGTACGACTTGCCGGCGGTGATGATGCCGATCTTCGGCTTCGGGCTGTCCCAGATGATTTTATTGAGTTTATTGGCGCGGCAGTACGCCAGGGCCGCGTACCACTTGTACGTGTTCATCCGCACTTCCATATCGAGCACGGTGTCGGGCCAGCGGATGTTCAAGCCGCCGGCCGGCAGCTCGAAGTCCGTCGGCAGCTCGATCTTGACGCGGTCCGGGTCGAAATCGACCACCGCGCCCGACTCGATGATGTCGGTGACGCATTTCATCGACACCCACAGGCCGGTGTAGCGGCTCATGGCCCACGCGTGCAGGCCGTAGTCGATGTACTCCTGCACCGAGGCCGGGTACAGCACCGGGATGCCGCAGGCATTGAGGATGTGATCCGACTGGTGCGCGGTGGACGACGACTTGGCGGCATGGTCGTCGCCGGCCAGTACCAGCACGCCGCCGTGCTGCGCGGAACCGGCGTTGTTGGCGTGCTTGAAGACGTCGCCGCAGCGATCAACACCAGGGCCTTTGCCGTACCACATGCTGAACACGCCGTCATACTTGGCGTCCTTGAACAGGTTGGTCTGCTGGGTGCCCCACACGGCGGTAGCGGCCAGGTCTTCGTTCATGCCGGGATGGAACTTAACGTGGTGGGCGTCGAGGTATTTCTTGGCCTTCATGGCCGTCATGTCCACGCTGGTGACGGGGGAGCCGCGATAGCCGGTGATGTAGCCGGCGGTATTGAGGCCGGCCTGCAAGTCGCGTTCGCGCTGCATCATCGGCAGGCGGATCAGGGCCTGGGTGCCGGTCATGAAGGCGCGGCCGCGTTCGAGCGTCCACTTGTCGTCGAGCGAGAATTCAGGTACATCCGTCGGGATGGCCGGATCCAGTAGCAAACCCTTTTGAGGTGCGTTCATTGTGTTTGTCTCCACTATTCTTGCAGTGCGCGCCTCGTGAGCGCGCACGGAATGTGTTTCAGTGCCGGCGCGCCAATCTGTGAGGCGCTGCCGGCGAAAATAACGATTATGCGGTCAACACTCCCCGCTTGATTTGATCGAGTTCGATCGATTCGAACAGGGCGCGGAAATTACCCTCGCCGAAGCCCTGGTCGCCCTTGCGCTGGATGATCTCGAAGAAGATCGGGCCGATCACGTTTTGCGTGAAAATCTGCAGCAGCAACTCACGTTCGGTTTCGTTACTCTGGCCATCGATCAGGATGCGCAGGCGGCGCAGGTCCTCGAGCCGCTCGCCGTGGTTCGGCAGGCGGCGGTTGACCAATTCGTAATACGTTTCGATGGTGTCCTGGAAGGCGATGCCGGCCGCCTTCATGCCCTCGATCGACGTGTAAATGTCGTCGGTGCCGAGCGCGATGTGCTGGATGCCTTCGCCGTGGTACTGGTCCAGGTATTCGGCGATCTGCGACTTGTCGTCCGACGATTCGTTGATCGGGATGCGCACCTTGCCGCAGGGCGAAGTCATGGCCTTCGATTTCAGGCCGGTGTGCTTGCCCTCGATATCGAAGTAGCGCACTTCGCGGAAGTTGAACATCTTCTCGTAGAAGTCGGCCCACTCCTTCATCCGGCCACGGTGGACGTTGTTGGTCAGGTGGTCGATGTACGTGAGGCCATGGCCGACCGGGTTGGCCTCGGCGCCGGGTATGGCGACGAAATCGACGTCATAGATGCTGATGTCGCCGATGGCGCCCTGCTCACCGCCGCTCTTGCCGCGCCAGCGATCGACCAGGTAGATCAGCGAATCGCCCACGCCCTTGATGGCGGGGATATTGAGTTCCATCGGGCCGTTCTTGTTGTCGAATCCCCAGGCGCCCTGCTCGAGCGCGCGCCGGTACGCAAACGCGGCGTCCTTGACGCGGATGGCGATCGCGCACACGGACGGGCCGTGGTGGCGCGCGAAGCGCTGGGCGAACGAATCCTGCTCGGCGTTGATGAGGAAATTGATGTCGCCCTGGCGGTACAAGGTGACGTTTTTATGGCGATGGCGGGCGATGGCGGTAAAGCCCATGCTCTCGAATAGGGCGCCAAGCGCCTGCGGGTCCGGGGCCGCGTATTCGACGAACTCGAAGCCGTCGGTGCCCATCGGGTTGTCCCATGGCTGGAATTGCATTTGTATCTCCTCCTGGTTTTGTTATGCGAATTTATCGCCCAGTATAGACCCGCCTTCCCGGCATTTAATTGCAAACAATTCCCCGACATGGCGAATGTGCGCAATAATATTGCCTTAACGCTGATTTATTGAGGTATTTATGACCAAAGTTGCATTGGACAAAACCGATCGCAAAATTCTGTCCATTTTGCAAGCCGACGGCCGGCTGTCCAACCAGGATGTTGCCGAGATGGTGGCGCTGTCGCCATCGCCGTGCCTGCGCCGCATCAAGCGGCTCGAAGAGGCTGGCGTGATCCGCCAGTACGTGGCGCTGCTCGACCCCGACAAAATCGGCCTGGGCCTGCTGGCCTATGTGAACGTGCGGCTGGAAAAGCACAGCGACGCCGGCGCCCACAGCAACGCGCGGGCGCTGGGCGCCCCCAATGCGCCGCCGTCGCCGCGCGCCGACTTTGCCGACTCGGTGGGACAGTGGCCCGAAGTGGTGGCCTGCTATGCGATGACGGGGGAGATGGACTACCTGCTGCGCGTGCACGTGGAAGACATGGAGCACTTCTCGCGCTTCATGATGGCCACCCTGCTGCGCCACCCGGCGGTGCTCGACGTGAAATCGAGCTTCGCCCTGCAGCGCATCAAGGATACGACCGCGCTGCCGCTGACCAGCCAGCCGTAACCACTGTTATGGGAAGTGACGGTTCAGATGATTTAAAAACGGCTCGGCTTTCATGAAGCCGATCACGCGGCTGCCCGGCACTTCCTGGCCATCCTTGAACAGGATCATGCCGGGCGGACCGAACAGGCCGAAGCGCTTCATCAGCGCCTTGTCGTCGGCGTTATTGGCCGTCACGTCCACTTGCAGCACACGGATCTTCGCCATCTTGTCTTTCACTGCCTGCTGCGAGAACGTGAAGCGCTCCATCTCCTTGCACGACACGCACCAGTCGGCGTAGAAGTCCAGCATCACCGGCGTCCTGGTGGTGGCCAGGACCTGGTCCAGCTCCGCCACGGTTTTGATACGCGGGAAGTGCGCGTCGGCCGCCGCCGGCGCGGCGCCTGCATTACCACTGCGTGCGGCCAGGTGACCGAGCGGCTGCAGCACATCGCGGCCACCGCTGGCGGCGCCCGTCAGTTCCAGTACGCCGACCAGCAGCAGCGCCATGCCCAGCGCCTTGCCTACGTACGTGCCCAGTCCCGCCCCCTTGGCGGCCGATTCGAACACGTTGAGGAACGCAGCGCACAGCAGCGCGAACACACCCCACAGCACCATGCCGGTCGTGGCCGAGAACACCGGCGTGATCATCCAGATCGCCGTGGCGATCAACAGCAGGCCAAACAGCTTTTTCACGCCATTCATCCAGCCGCCGGCGCGCGGCAGCAGGCTGCCGGCCGAGATCCCGGTGAGCAGCAGCGGCACGCTCATGCCCACGGCCATCGAGAACAGCGCCCAGCCGCCGGTCCAGACGTTGCGGGTCTGGCTGATGTACAGCAGCGCACCGGCCAGCGGACCGGCCACGCACGGCCCCACGATCAGGGCCGACAGCGCGCCCATGACAAACACGCCGGCGAACTTGCCGCCGCCCATATTGCCGCTGGCGGAACTGAGCCGGCTTTGCAGGCTGCTGGGCAGCTGCAACTGGTACACGTCGAACATCGACAGCGACAGCACGAACAGCAGTGCGCCAAAGGTCAGCAGCACGGCCGGTTTTTGCAGCGCTGCCGCCAGGCCTTCGCCGGCCAGTCCCGCCGCCACCCCGAGCGACGTATACACCAGCGCCATGCCCAGGCTGTAGGCCAGCGCCAGCGCAAAGCCGCGACCGCGCGACGGATTGCCTTCGCCAACGATGATCGACGACAGGATCGGCACCATCGGCAGCACGCAGGGCGTAAACGACAGCAGCAGGCCGAAGACCAGGAAGGCGAGGCCGATGCGCCAGGCGCTGCCGCTCTCCAGCGTGCGCTGGGCGATCGAGCTGTCGTCTTCATGCACGGCCGGCGCCGCTGTCGCTGCACCTGCCGCCGCTGACGGCACGGCCGGTGCAGCACTTGCGGATGCCGCCAAAGCAGCCTCGCCATCGGCCGGCAGCGCCGTCAGCACGCCGGTTTTGGCCGGATCGATGACATAACTGGCACTGGCCGGCGCGTAGCACAGGCCCGCGTCGGCGCAGCCCTGGTAATTCACCGTGAGCTTCATCGGCTTGCCAGACGCCAGCGGCAGATCGACCACCAGCTGATCCTGGTACGTCTCCATCTCCTTGTTGAAGTTGGTGTCGAACTTGCGGATGCCGTCCGGCAGGCGCGGCGTGGCCAGCGCCACGCCGTCGGCCTCGAAGCTCAGGCGCTCGCGGTACAGGTGATAGTCGGGCGCAATCTTCCACGCCAGGCGAACGGTGCGGGCGTCGGTCCGGGTGGCGGTGAGCTTGAACGCCTGCTCGGGTTCGAGGAAGTCGGCGGCGCGCGCCGGGTTGGCCATGCCAACGATCAGTGCCAGCAGCATGGCCAGGGCGGCCACCATCATGGCAGCCGGCATTTGCATGCGGCGCCACAGCCATTGTTGTGTTTTCATGTCAGAGATTCCTGTAAAGCGTCTGTCCGTGCTCGTCGATGGCCAGGTAGCCCATGTCGGAGGTCTTGAGAAAAGTGTGTCCTTCGTGTTGCTTGAGCATGGCGATGGTGGAGCAGCTGCCCGCCGCCACCGCCATCGGCGCCATCACGCTTACCGAGCGCCAGTACCGCACCGGCATGCCGGTGCGCGGATCGAGGATGTGGCAGTAACGCACGCCATCGAGCTCGAAAAATCGCTCGTAGTCGCCGCTGGTGGTCAAGGCGCCGGAGCTGATCGGGATGCTGGCGATCGTGGCGCCGGGGTCGCGCGGGTCCTGGATGCCGATGCTCCACGGCCGCCCGTCCAGGCGTGGGCCGATGAAGCGCATGTCGCCGCCCAGGTTCACGTAACCGTGCCGCACGCCGGCCTCGATCAGCACCGCCGCTGCGCGGTCGGCCGCGTATTCCTTGCCGAAGCCGCCGAAGTCGATCTCCATGCCCGGTTGCAGCAGGTACACCTGCTGCCGTTCACAATGGACATGGCGCCAGCCCACCAGCGCCAGCAACGGCCCCAGGGTATCGGCATCGGGCACGCGCGGCTTGCCGAAGTCCCAGGCCCGGCGCAGCACGCCCGACGTGATGTCGAACAGGCCGCCGCTGGCCGCGAACAGCGCGGCCGCGTAATCGATCAGCGCCATGGTCTCGCTGTCGCACGCCACCGGCGCGCGGCCTGCAGCGGCGTTGATGCGCGAGACGATGCTGTCGGGCCGGTAGCGCGAGTACTTGGTCTCGATGCGCCGCACTTCGGCGATCGCGCGCGCCGCCAGGTCTGCAGCCGCCGCCGCGTTCGGCGCCGACAGGCGCAGCTCGCAGCGGCTGCCCATGGCGTCGAACTGCTGGCGGTGGATGGCCGCTACCATGTGCGGTTGACCGCCAGCTGGATGGTGCGCGCGCGCAGCGGTTCGAGGCCCGGGCTGCCGGAGCCGAATGCGCGCCAGCTGCCGCGCTGCTGGTAGGCCGAGACCTTGGCATCGACCGACCAGTCCTTGTCGATCTGCTTGCTCACCTTGAGGCCCAGCGTCACCGCGCCGAAGCCCGAGAGCCGGTAGTCGGCCGACGCGAAATTGCTCGGACTGTACCCCGGCGGGAACGGCTGGCCCAGCGCCTGGTCGTACACGGGATCGAAATAAAAGTCGGCCGCGCGCTGGGTGTACAACCGTACTTCCGGCGTGACGGTCCAGCCATCGGCCAGCGGCTGCACGAACTCCTGGCCCAGCGTGTGGCCGCGCACGCCGAAGCTGTCGCGGTAGTAGCGGTACGACGTGCGGCTGGTGCCGCCGGTCGCTTCCACGTAATGGTTCCAGCGCAGCAGTAGCGTGCTCTCGTCGCGGCTGCGCGGGCGGTTATCGGGAAACTTGTACGGATCGTTGAAGTATCCCTTGCCGATGTCGTGGGCCAGCGTGACCTGCACCACGTCGGCCTTGCCCAGCACCTGCGTCACGCCGAGCAGCAGGTTGGTGCTGTGTTTGCGCTCGTCCCGGACGATCTGGTTGGTGGGGTTGATTTCATCGTTGGCGCGGCCGATGCCGGCCGACCAGGTGGTGTTGCGGTCTTCGCTCTCGAAGGTACCCGACAACGACACCGCGCGCGAAAGGTAATCGTCCTCGGACGAATACGCCGCCCCCACAGTCAGGCTGCCCCGATCGAAGTAGCGCTTGACGGCAACGTCGCCTGCCGTGCGATGGTCGCTCATGCGCGAGGCGCCAGAGATCGCGCTGTGGTAGCGCGGGGTAGCGCCCGACACGTCGTCATTCACGGCCGAAGCGCTGATGCTCCACACGCCGGCAATCGGGGCCATGACAGACACCGACGGCGCCTTCACGTGGATGCGGTCGAGGCCCGACTGGCTGTCCTTGTAATCGAGGTAACCGATGCTGATCACGCCATTGGTGGGCGGCGCCTCGGCCTGCGCCTGCACGCCGGGCAGCAGCAGCGCGGCGGCCAGGATGGCGGAGGCCGCGAAGGGAGACGTAGCGGACGGGGCCGCCCCGGAAGGGGTTTGGGTCTGGATAGGTTCCATGTGCCTGTTCCTAGTTGCAGCCGCAGCCGCCGCCACCGACGCCGGCGCCGCCCGAAGACGATTCGCGGCTGGTGTAGATATGGTCGTCATAGCGGTTGAACACCCCGCTGTCGTTGAAGGTCATTTCGGGCTTGGCCAGGTTGCCCTTTTCCCACGGCTGCACCTGGCCGAAGCCTGCGCAACCGGTCAGCCCTGCGGCCAGCATGAGCGCGAACACGAGCTTCATTTGGCCGCTCCCAGGGCGGCAACGATCTGCGCCTCCAGCGCGGCGCGGTCGCTGTCGCGGAAGCCCGAGTGCTCGGCGATCACCTTGCCGTCGGCGCCCACCAGCACGCTGCTGGGCATGCCCTTGATGCCGTACTGGCGCGGGGTGGCGCCCTTGGGATCGAAAGCGATGGTGAACTTGGCCGGCGTGGTGGCGAGGAATTTGCGCGCCTCGTCGCTGGTGGCGTCCACGTTCACGCCCACGATCTGCAAACCGCGCGCGCCGTACTTGGCCTGCATCTCGTTCATCCACGGGAACGACTGGCGGCACGGGCCGCACCACGATGCCCAGAAGTCCACGTACACCACCTTGCCCTGCAGGCTGGCCAGCTTGACCTCGCCGTCGGCGCCCGGCAGTGTGAACTGCGGTGCGGGCGCCCCCTTGTCCAGCGCCAGTACCAGCGCGGGCGCTGCGGCCAGCGTAACGGCCAGTGTGGCCGCCGATACCATCGATAACATCTTCATTGCTTAGCTCCTCGGTTGGTGTTGGGCGGGCCGCCACGTGGACGGCCCGGTATGTCATGCCGGCGCGATCACGTGCTGCGCTTGCGGCGCCAGAAGATCACGCCGCCGGCCAGCAGGACCAGGAAGGCCAGCATCGGGTCGTTGACGTCTTGCGAGGCCGAGCAACCGCCGCCGCCGGTGTTCTGCGGCGTGGCGTTGGCTGCCGGTGCGGCAGTGGCCTGGCCGGTCAAGGCGATGGTCGAGCTGCCGCCGGCCACGTTCGCATTGAGCACGATGGAACCGCTATTGCTGCCCGGGTTGACCGGGGTATAGCGCACCACCAGGTCGCACGTGGCGCCGGGATTGAGCGTGAGCGGGAACGCGGCGCAGCCGGTGCTGTCGGTCACCTGGGCGAACGGACCACTGAAGGTGGCGCCGGACAGCGTGAGCGCAGCCGAACCGCTGTTGGTCAGGGTGAAGCGGCGCGTTGGCGTGGCGCCGATGGTGACAGCGCCGAAGTCGAAGCTTTGCGGATTGACGCCAAGCGCCGGCGCCCCAGCTGCCACAGCCACGCCATTGCCGCCCAGCGCCAGCGAGAACTGCGCACCGCCGTCGGTGACGACCATCAGCGTGGCGCTGCGGGCGCCGGCTGCCGTCGGACGCAGCGCCGTGGTCAGGGTACAGCTGGCGCCGGCGCCCACCTGGGCGTTGGCCACGCAGGTGCCGCCGAGGACGAAGTCGCCCGGATTGGCGCCGCCCAGCGTGAGCGTGGCGATGCGCAGCGCAGCGGTACCGGCGTTATTGAAGGTGGTCGTGTGCACGGCGGCCGTGGCGCCCACCTGGGTGTCGGCAAACGCGATCGGACCGGCTTCGGACAAGACCGGCACGCCAACCGCCTGCGCGCTGCCGGTGCCGGTGACCGCCACTTGCAGCGGCGCAGCGTTCGACGTGACGGCCAGGGTGGCGGCAATGGCGCCGGCGGTGGTCGGTGCGAAGCGCAGCGGCACCGAGCACCGCGCGCCCACGGCCAGCGTGTTGCCGCAATCGCTGCCCGCGATGGTGACGCTGGCAGCGCCGGTGACGCCGATGCTGGCGATGTTCAGGACCACGTTGCCGGTATTGGCCAGTACCACGGTCTGCGCAACGGCCGGCGTGTTGACGGTCTGCGCGCCAAAGGCGATGGCCGATGGCGTGGCGGTCACCGCAGGGGCGGCGGCGCTGGCGGTTCCGCTCAAGCCCACGCCGGCGCTGCCATTGGCAGCGTTCGACGCCAGCGTCAGCGTGCCGGCAAAGGCGCCGGCGGCGGTTGGCGTGGCGGTAACGGTCACGGTGCAGCTGGCGCCGGCGGCCACCGGGGTGGCGGTGGCGCAGGTGCCGCCCACCGTGAAGATGCCGGCGTTGGCGCCGCCCACGGCGATGCCGCTGAACGTGAGCGCGGCCTGGCCGCTGTTGGTGACGGTGACGGCAGATGGCGCGGACGCGGCGCCCGTCAGCTGGGCGCCAAAGTTGATGGTGGCAGCCGACAGGCCGATGGTGGCTTGCGGCGTGCTGTTGCCGGTACCGGAGAGGGCCACGCTGCTGCTGCCGCCGGTGGCGTTATGGGTGATGGTGAGCGTGGCTGCGCGGCTGCCGGCAGCAGTCGGGCGGAAACTGGTTTGCACGGTGCAGCTGGCGCCGGCGGCAATCGCCGCGCCATTGGCGCAGGTGCCGCCGCCGATGCTGTAATCGCCGGCAGCGGCGCCGCCCAGCGCGATGGTGCCGATGTTGAGCGCGGCGCTGCCGGTGTTGCTGAGCGTAGTGGACAGCGGGCCGCTGGTCTGGCCGATGGCGGTGCCGGTAAACGTCAGGCTGGCTGGCGCCAGCGAGGCTGCCGGCGCGGCGGTCACATTCGGGTTGCCGATGAACGCGGCCAGGTCTTCCAGCTCGGTGGACGAGAACCGGCCCGTGAACAGGCTGCCCATGCCGCCGCGATTATTGGCAATCGCATTGGCGATCACGGACGGCTGGTTGGCCGCGCGCGTGATGCCGTTGACATTGGCCGCCGGCGAGGCGCCGTGGCACGACGCGCAACTGGCGCCGCCGGTCACCGGGCCGTTGAGATACAAATTCCTGCCGTTGAGCGCATCGGCGGCGCCTGCATGCGGCGCAGCTGCTGCCGCCCCGATGATCAATACCGCCCCGGCCATACGTCCCGCCAATCCCGTCCCCATTGTCCCGCCCATGCCTGTTCTCCTGAAGTGAATTTAGATACTGCAAACGGAGATCGCAAAGGCATTCATGCCGCTGTGCGCCAGCGCGCACCAGCGCCAGCTGCGGGTGCGCGCATACAGCATCGCCAGCACCAGTCCCGGCCCCAGCACCGCCAGCGCCACGTGCCAGCCGCTGCCCAGGTGTAGCAGGCTGAAGGCGCCGGCCGACACCAGCACCGGCCACGCCGAAGCCGGCCAGCGCCGCATCAGCCACTCCTGCAGACCGGCACGCACCACGAGTTCTTCGAGCACGGGCGAGAGCAGCAGCAGACGCAGGAAGTCCCATGCCGACGGGGCGTACAGGTGCGCGCCGCAGGCGGCGTCCCAGGTCCAGGGCAGGATCGATGAAATCAGCGACACGGTGAGTGAGAGCCTCGCTGCCAGTTGCGTATCTTGTCGGACCGTTCATTCCGGCCCGGGCAGCAAAGGTTCTAGAAAGGCACTACTTTTTTTTCGGCTTGCGGAACGTGAGGCGTTCCAGCCATTTCAACGCGGCGCGTTTGTTGGCCTTGAAGGTGTAGTCGAGGGTGGCGAATTGTTCGTCGAGCGCTTCCTGCATCACGCTGGAAGGATCGGCCGGCAGCAGCTTGAGGTAGGCGTCGGCCTCGCCGTATTCGCGGTGGATTTCCATGCCCGCCTTTTTGGCGATGTGCATCATGGTCTTGTTGGACGACAGGCAGTGCATGTACAGCGTATCGACATCGTTGTTGCGGCAGTGGATGGCGGCGCGCTCGAACATCTTCGAGCCGACGCCGATGCCGCGCGCGCTGCGGCTGACCGACACGCCGAATTCCGCCACGCGCGCCTTGTCGGTCACCGCGTCCTGCGCGGCGTCGCGCGGGGCGAACGCCAGGTGGCCCACCGCCACCAGCCGGAACACGCGGTTGTACACGCCGAACACGATGTCGCGCGAAAAATCGATGGCGGCGACGTAGCGCTCGATCTGCTCGTCGGGCAGTTCGGTACCGAAGCGCAGCAGGCGGTCGGACGGTTCGAGGTCGAGGAAGTGACGGCGCATGCGGCGCCGGTCGCGCGGGTGCAACTGCTTGACCGGCACGCGCGGGCGGTATTTGCCGTCGGGGGTTTTGCTGCGCGCGCGCAGCGGATTCTGGAACAGGTCGATGGGGGCCATCGCTAACCCCGCACCCCGGTGCGGCCGTGCCGGTTACACGGCGGCGTCGTCATCGTCGGCATTGAGCGCGATGTTGACAGCCTTCACCCGCTCCCGATGGACGAATTCAGGGATGCGTTGCGGGTTGTCGAGGCACCTTTGCGCAATTTCGCCCGCGTTCACCGCGCGCGCGGCTGCCATTGCCGTTTCCAGGTACGCCGCTTGCGGGAACGGCGCATCCTGGTAACTGGCCGACGGTCCGATGCGCCCGCGCGAGTCGCACTCGGTCGCCAGCAGCATTTGCGAAAACCGCGCCGGCTTGCGGAACGCGTCGCAGCGCTCCAGCAACTTCACGATCGTGTTGGGCCGCAGTTGCAGCGCGCGGCCCACGTTGCCATGCTCGCGCGCGGTCATCACGGCCAGGTCGCGGCAGTCGGTGGGCACGCGCAGGCGCTTGCACACCTGCTCCACCAGTTTTACGCCAAGTTCCTCGTGGCCGTGGTGCGCCGGCCAGTTGTCGGGCGGGGTCACGCCCTTGCCCAGGTCGTGCATCAGGCAGGCCACGCGCGCAGGCAGCTCCAGGTTGGCGCGGGCGGCGCAGTCGATCACTTGCAGGATGTGGGCGCCAGTGTCGATCTCCGGGTGCCATTTTTCCGGCTGCGGCACGCCCCATAATACGTCCAGTTCGGGCAGGATGCGCGCCAGTGCGCCGCAGTCGCGCAGCACCTCGAGCATACGCGACGGCTGCTGCTCCATCAGACCGCGCGACAGTTCCTGCCACACGCGTTCAGCCACCAGCGCATCGACCTCGCCCTGCTCCACCATCTGCCGCATCAGCGCATTGGTTTCGGGCGCCACGCGAAAATCGGGATAGCGCGCGGCAAAGCGCGCCACGCGCAGGATGCGCACCGGGTCTTCGGCAAAGGCGTCGGACACGTGGCGGAAGATGCGCGCGGCGATATCACGCTGGCCGCCGAACGGATCGGTGAGCGTGCCGTCGTCGGCGCGGGCAATCGCGTTGATGGTCAAATCGCGCCGCACCAGGTCTTCTTCCAGCGTCACCTCGGTGGAGGTGTGGAAGACAAAACCCTTGTAACCGGGCGCGGTCTTGCGCTCGGTGCGCGCCAGCGCGTATTCCTCCTGCGTCTTCGGATGCAGGAACACCGGGAAATCCTTGCCCACCGGGCGGTAGCCCTGCGCCACCATGTCATCGGGCGTGGCGCCCACCACCACGTGGTCGTGGTCCTTGACCGGCAGGCCAAGCAACTCGTCGCGCACGGCGCCGCCTACGACATAAATCTTCATCATCAATCCGGCAGCTCGGCGTCGTGCTTGGGCGCCGTTTCGGTTTCAGCCAGCGCTTCGGTCACCCAGCGTGCGACAGCCGGATGGGCCAGCACACGCTGGCAGTAGGCGTCCAGCGCCGGCGCCAGCGAGACGCCATACGTGCGGAAGCGCGCCACCACGGGGGCGAAGTACGCGTCCGCAATCGAGAAGTCGCCAAACAGAAACTGGTGGTGGCCGAAGCGCGAAAGGCATTCCTCCCAGATTTCGCTGATGCGGCCGATGTCGGCCTGCGAGCCATTGGTGCGGCCCGTGCCCGGCAGGCTGGCGCTGATATTCATCGGCATGGCGTTGCGCAGGTCGGTGAAACCGCAGTGCATCTCGGCGCAGATCGAGCGGGCCATGGCGCGCGCGGCCACGTCCTGCGGCCACAGGTGCAGTTCGGGGAACTGCTCGGCCAGGTATTCGACGATGGCCAGGCTGTCCCAGATGGTGATCTCGCCGGCCAGCAGCACCGGCACCCGGCCGCAGGCCGAGTAGCTGCAGATGCGGTTGGCGGTGTCAGGCTGGTCGAGCAGGATGCGCACTTCCTGGAACGGGATGCCGAACGCGGTCATCGCCACCCACGGCCGCATCGACCATGACGAATAATTCTTGTTGCCGATGACGAGGGTCAGGCCGGGCGAACGGGCGGCAGCCAAAGCGTTGGACAGGCTGGGATCGAGTTGGGTGGTCTGCATGATGGTTTTAATGTATGAATAATCTGGTCGCCGCCGGTTCAGCGGGCGAAGGTCGTTTCCTGCTCTTCCTGCAGGGTGTAGCCCTTGGGCGTGACCACACCGATGCGCGCCTTGAGCGACTGCGGCCGCCCCTCGAACAGCGCCGCGTAGTAGTTGGCGTTGGACATCACGTTCTTGACGTAGGTACGCGTCTCGAAGAACGGAATCGATTCGATGAACACGGCCGACTCCATCGGCTTGTCCAGCGACGCGCGCCAGGTGCGCGAACGACCCGGGCCGGCGTTATACGCGGCGGTGGCCAGCACCTGCGAGCCGTCCATATTCCCGAGCACCATGTTCAGGTAATTCGTGCCCAGCATGATGTTGGTCTTGACGTCGGTGAGCATGTCCTGCGCGAAGTCGGTCAGACCGAGTTTTTTCCCCACCCAGCGGCCGGTGGACGGCATCACCTGCATCAGGCCCGACGCGCCCGCGTGCGACTGCGCGTCCATGATGAAGCGCGACTCTTGCCGGATCAGGCCATACACCCAGGCCTTGTCCAGGCCCAGGGTCTTGGTGGCCGGGTGCATGATGTCGTCGTGCGGCGACGGGAAGCGCTGGGTGTAATCGACCAGTACCCGGGTGCGGTCCGACGTGTTGACCATGCGGTCGAGGATGTGGTTCTGGCGCGCGTATTCGGCGGCGGCCAGGTGTTCGCGTTCGCTCAGGCCGCGCAGACCCCAGTTCCATTCGCGCGTGCCTTCGAAGCGCAGGCGCATGCTGAAGAATTTCAGCGCGCGTTGGAAGTTGGGGTTGGCGGCGATAGGGGCGATTTCGGCGGCGGTGATCGGCGCGCCAGGGGGCGGGATCGACACCAGGCGGCCGGTTTCCTCGCGCGCCAGCTGGCCATAGAAATTGGGCTGGTCGGCGATGCTGTTGAACAGCCGCAGCGCCTCGCCGGACGGCGGGCTGGTGTCGCTGCCGTCGGCCATCAGGGCGCGACCCTTCCAGTAGATCCAGGTGGGATCTTCACGCAGGATGGCCGGCATGGCGTCGATATTCTTGTGTACCTGGCGCCAGTCGCCGTTGCGCAGCGCGATGCGGGTGCTCCACTGGGCCTGGTCGATCGACAGCGGCGCGCCGTCGGCCCGCTTCCAGTAACCGGTGGTGTCGTCCGACAGCGAGTAAGACGATTGCAGCGCAATTGCCGCCCAGGCGGCGCGCTGCTCCTGCGCTGTCAGCCTGGACGCCGCCTTGTTGAGCGCCAGCGTGGCCAGCTTGACGCTGGTCTTGGCCAGGCGGCCCACGGCGACGATGAAGATTTCGTGTTCGGTGCGCCCGTTGCCCGGGCCCTTGGCCACGGCCACTGCGGGCAGATCGACCGCCTGCACCACCTTTTTATCGGGACCGCCAAGCAGCGCGACAATGCGCCGCGCCTGGCCGGTGGAATTGAACTCGCCGGACAGGCGCAGCTGTGTGTACAGGTCGTCGGCGTCGAACTGGCGGGCCTGGTACAGGGTGCCGATCAGGCCCGCACACGGTTCACCGTAGCCGTTGGGGGAAATCAGCAGCGCGCGCGCCTCGCTGGCGACGTTCTGGCCCTTGAGCGCGCGCGATTGCAGCGCGTAGCATTTGAGCTGGGTGTCGTCGTTGAGGACGAACAGCGGCAGTTGTTCGTCGAAGGTGGTCCAGTCGCGGGTGCGGCCCAGTTCGAGCAGCCAGTCGTTGCGCAGCCGATCGACAATCGCCTGCCCCTGGTAGCGCTGCATGAAGCCGCGAATTTCCGCCTGCGAAGCATCGCGCAGGCGCGCTTTGAGCCGATAATAGTCGACGTACGACGGAATCGAATAATTGGCCAGGCGCGCGGCGTAGAAATCGACCTTGGACGTCTCGTCCTTGCGCACGGCGTCGCGCATGAGCAGGAAGGCATCGTCCTCGCGCCGGGTTTCAGCGCCGATATCCTCGGATTGGGCAGAGGCGGTGACGGCCACCATGGCGACGACTGCGCCGGCGATCCATTTCGAAACGGAAATCAATGTGCAACTCTCTATTAGTCTTGAACCTGTCTTGAACCTCAGTGGAACCAACCATGACCAGCGACCCTAGAATACCACGCAGCGAGAGCGAAGCAATAGCCCCGTCCGCACCGGGCAAGGCAGAATTAAGGCAGCAACTGCTGGTCGCGCGGCGCGCCTTCGATGCGGAGTCGCGCACGCAGTGGGACCGGGACATCGGCCGCCAGGTGGTGGCGTGGTGGCAAGCGGCGCAACCGGCCACATTGGGCGTGTACTGGCCGCTGCGCGGCGAGCCCGATCTGTCGGCTGCGTACGCGGAGCTGGAACGCCTCGGTGCGCGGCTGCTGCTGCCGGTGGTGGTCGCCCGCGATGCGGCACTCGAATTTGCCGACTGGCGCATCGGCGAGGCGATGGTCAAGGATGGCATGGGCGTGGCGGTGCCGGCCGATTTGCGGTTACGTGAGTATCCGGCGGCGTTGCTGGTGCCGTGCCTGGGGTTTAATGCGGGGGGATACCGGCTTGGGTATGGCGGAGGGTTTTATGACCGGACGTTGGCAAGGACGCCACGGCCGGTGACGGTGGGGGTGGCGTATTCAAGCTTGCAGGTGAAGTTTGAAGCGGATTTGCATGATGTGCCGCTGGACACGGTGATCACCGAGGCAGAGCAAGCCTAAATTGGCTCCCCGCGCAGGCGGGGAGCCAATTTTCACACCAGCCGCTGCCACAGCGCCGTGGTCGGCGCCGCCTGGTTCATGCTGTAAAAATGCAGCCCCGGTGCGCCGCCGGCCAGCAGGCGCTCACCCAGCTGCGTCACCACGTCGAGCCCGAACGCCTTGATCGAGGCCGAGTCGTCGCCGAAGCTGGCCAGCTTGAGGCGTACCCAGCGCGGAATCTCGGCGCCGCACATGTCCGAAAAGCGCAGCAGCTGCGTGTAGTTCAGAATCGGCATGATGCCCGGCACGATCGGCACGTCGATGCCCAGCTTGCGGGTTTGCTCGACGAACTGGAAGTACGCGTCCGCATTGTAAAAATACTGGGTGATCGCGGCGTTGGCGCCGGCCTTGATCTTGCGCTCGAACGCCAGCAGGTCGTCCTGCGGCGATTTCGCCTGCGGGTGCACCTCGGGATAGGCTGCCACTTCGATGCGGAACCAGTCGCCGGTTTCCTGGCGGATGAATTCGACCAGCTCGTTGGCGTAACGGAACTCGCCAGCGGCGCCGTAGCCGCTGGGCAGGTCGCCGCGCAGCGCCACGATGCGGCGGATATTGTGCGACTTGAACTCGGCCAGGATTTCGCGGATCGAGTCACGCGAACCGCCCACGCACGACAAATGCGGCGCGGCGTCTTCGCCGGCGGCCAGGATTTCCACCACCGTGTCGAGCGTGCCGCGCTGGGTGCTGCCGCCGGCGCCGAAGGTCACGGAAAAATACTTGGGTTTCAGTTCGGACAGCTTGGCGCGCGTGGCGCGCAGCTTGTCCGCTCCTTCTGCCGTCTTGGGCGGAAAGAATTCAATACTGAAATTATGATTAGCCATCTGCGTTCTTCAAAAGTAAGGTAGACAGGGCCCAGGAAATAATGCTGTACAACAGCGCGCCACCGACGGCCGACATGAAGCTGTCAACGCTAAAGCCGGGCACGAATTGCGCCGCCAGCCAGAACGAAAAGCCATTGATGATGAAGATAAACAGTCCCAGCGACACCACGGTCACGGGCAACGTCAGGATCAGCAGCACGGGGCGGATCAGCGTATTGACCAGGGCCAGTACGAGCGCGGCAAAGAGGGCGGCGCTAATGCTTGTGACATTAACGGAATGCATCAGGTAAGGGATTGCCAGCAGGGCAACCGCATTGATTAGCCAGGTAAGGACCAAACGCATAATATAGATTCTCGCTGCTAGAAATAGGACTGAGCTGTTACGGGCCTCGGAAACCGTAGCGAGACGCTCGCTACGGTTTCCGAGGTTCGTTAATTAATAGCGGTAGGTGTCAGGCTTGTAAGGGCCGGCGACGGACACGTTGATGTAGGCCGCTTGCTCCGGGGTCAGTTCCGACAGTTGCGCGTTGAGCTTTTTCAGTTGCAGGCGCGCGACTTTTTCGTCCAGGTGCTTCGGCAGCACGTACACGCCGACCGGGTAGTTGGCGGTGTTGGCAAACAGTTCGATCTGGGCGATGGTCTGGTTCGCGAACGACGAGCTCATCACGTACGACGGGTGGCCGGTACCGCAACCGAGGTTCACCAGGCGGCCTTCGGCCAGCAGGATGATGCGCTTACCCGACGGGAAGATCACGTGATCGACCTGTGGCTTGATGTTTTCCCAAGTGTATTTCTTCAGCGCAGCAACGTCGATTTCGTTGTCGAAGTGGCCGATGTTGCAGACGATCGCCTGGTCCTTCATCTTGAGCATGTGCTCTTCGGTCAGGATGTGATAGTTGCCGGTGCAGGTCACGAAGATGTCGCCGTGTTCGGCGGCGTAATCCATGGTCACCACACGGTAGCCTTCCATTGCAGCTTGCAGGGCGCAGATCGGATCGATCTCGGTCACCCATACCTGCGCCGACAGCGCGCGCATGGCCTGGGCCGAGCCCTTGCCCACGTCGCCGTAACCGGCGATGACAGCCACTTTACCGGCGATCATGACGTCGGTCGCACGCTTGATGCCATCGACCAGCGATTCGCGGCAGCCGTACAGGTTGTCGAACTTCGACTTGGTGACGGAGTCGTTGACGTTAATTGCCGGGAAGGCCAGCTTGCCTTCCTTGTGCATCTGGTACAAACGGTGCACGCCGGTGGTGGTTTCTTCGGTCACACCGAGGATTTGCGGCAGGCGTTTCGAGTACCAGGTCGGGTCGATCGCCAGCTTGGCCTTGATGGCGTTGAACAGGCAGATTTCTTCTTCCGAGGTCGGGTTGCCGACCACCGAGATGTCCTGCTCGGCGCGCGCGCCGATGTGCAGCAGCAGGGTGGCGTCGCCGCCGTCATCGAGAATCATGTTCGAGTACACCGGGTTGCCGGCGGCATCCGCTGGCCACTCGAAGATGCGGTGGGTGTAATCCCAGTATTCGTCCAGGGTTTCGCCCTTGACGGCAAATACCGGGGTGCCGGCGGCAGCGATGGCGGCAGCGGCGTGGTCCTGGGTCGAGTAGATGTTGCACGAAGCCCAACGCACGGTGGCGCCCAGCGCTTCCAGCGTCTGGATCAGCACGGCGGTCTGGATGGTCATGTGCAGCGAACCGGTGATGCGCGCGCCTTTCAAAGGCTGGGCTGCGGCGAATTCGTCGCGGATGGCCATCAGGCCCGGCATTTCGGTTTCAGCGATCTTGATTTCCTTGTCGCCCCACGGGGACAGGGAAATATCGGCGACCAGGTAGTCTTGCAGAGGTTTGAGTACGGCGTTCATCACGCCCTCCTTTCAGTTAGAAAAAAGTAACGTGAGCGCGGTTGCAGATTCCGAGCCTGGCGAAAAGGATTCGTCGCAGCGCTCCTCGGAAGGGGCATTCTAGCATCGTTGCGCGCCGGTGACGACGTGCAACGTGCTAAAACATGCAGGGCAGCATCACCACCCTGGCAGAAACGACAAGCTTATTTCAGGCCGGCCGCATCGCGCAGGATCGCTGCCTTGTCGGTGTGCTCCCACGTGAATTCCGGCTCTTCGCGGCCGAAGTGGCCGTACGCGGCGGTCTTGGCGTAGATCGGACGCAGCAGGTCCAGCATTTGCACGATGCCTTTCGGGCGCAGGTCGAAATGCTCCATCACCAGCTTGGCGATTTGCTCGTCAGGGATCACGCCCGTGCCTTCGGTGTACACGGTGATATTGATCGGACGGGCCACGCCGATCGCGTACGACACCTGCACCTGGCACTGGCGCGCCAGGCCGGCGGCGACCACGTTCTTGGCCACGTAGCGGGCGGCATACGCTGCCGAACGGTCAACTTTCGTAGGATCTTTACCGGAGAATGCACCGCCGCCGTGCGGGCTGGCGCCACCGTAGGTGTCCACGATGATCTTGCGGCCGGTCAGGCCGCAATCGCCTTGCGGTCCGCCGATGACGAAGCGGCCGGTCGGATTGACCAGGTACTTGGTGTCGGTCAGCCATTCGCGCGGCAGCACTTGCTTGATGATCTCTTCGATCACCGCTTCTTCGATCTGTTTATGTTGCATTTCCGGCGCGTGCTGGGTGGACAGCACCACGGTGTCCACGGCCACCGGGCGGCCGTTGACGTAGCGCAGCGTCACTTGCGACTTGGCGTCCGGGCGCAGCCATGGCAGGCGGCCATCCTTGCGCAGCTGCGACTGGCGCTCGACCAGGCGGTGGGCGTAGTGGATCGCCGCTGGCATCAGTTCCGGGGTTTCGTCGCAGGCGTAGCCGAACATCAGGCCCTGGTCGCCGGCGCCCTGGTCGAGGTCGATACCTGCGCCTTCGTCCACGCCCTGGGCGATGTCGGGCGACTGCTTGTCGTAGGCGACCAGCACGGCGCAACCACGGTAGTCGATACCGAAGTCGGTATTGTCGTAACCGATGCGCTTGATGGTTTCGCGGGCAACTTGAATATAATCCACATTGGCGTGGGTGGTGATTTCACCCGCGAGCACCACCAGGCCGGTGTTGCACAGGGTTTCGGCGGCAACGCGCGCTTTCGGATCCTGGGTCAGGATGGCGTCCAGAATCGCATCGGAGATCTGGTCCGCAACTTTGTCGGGGTGGCCTTCCGAGACAGATTCGGAAGTGAAGAGGTAATCATTAGACATCGCAACTCCTGGAAATGGCGGTAAAAATGGTTGTCGCGCACCAACGGGGGTTGCGACGCTTTAGCGATATTTATATCCCGCATCGCAAGTTGTCATTAACTCAGCGGTTCCTACTAACGTGTTATTTTACGCTTTTTTAAAAAAACTTGCTTCTCGTCCAGTAACCAGGCAAGCATAAACACAGGCACACAACACTTTCATGCTCGTACCCATTTTTCGTTTCCTTTCCGTATTTCCCTTGTCCTTCCTGCATGCCGCCGGCAGTGCGCTGGGATGGGTGGTGTACCTGGCATCCCCGTCGTACCGGCGCCGCATGCGCGACAACATGACCCAGGCCGGCTACTCGCAGCACCTGTCCGCCGCCGTGGCCGAAGCCGGTAAAAGCATCATCGAATTACCCTTCATCTGGTGCGCCGATCCGGCACGCGTGTCGCGCCACGCCACGCTCGAGAACTGGCAACTGGTGCAGACCGAACTCGACGCCGGGCGCGGCATCGTGTTCCTCACGCCCCACCTGGGCTGCTTTGAAATCGTGGCCCAGGAAATCGCCCTGCGCACCGAGCTGATGGTGATGTACCGGCCGCCGAAAAAAGAGGCATTGAAGCCGTTGATCGAAGGCGCGCGCGCGCGCAAGAACCTGCTGCTGGCGCCGGCCAATATGAGCGGCGTGCGCATGCTGGCCAAGTTCCTCAAAAAAGGCCAGCCGATCGGCCTGCTGCCCGACCAGGTGCCGCAGGAAGGCGAAGGCGTGTGGGCCACCTTCTTCGGCCGCGACGCCTACAGCATGACCTTGCCCGCCAAGCTGGCGCAGATGGGCAACGCCACCGTGATCGTCACGTACGCCGAGCGTCTGCCGGGAGGAAAGGGCTACGTGATCCACTTCGTGCCGTTTACCGAGTCGCTGGACGGCGACACCGCCAGCCAGGCGCAGGCGATCAATACCGCGATGGAGCACCTGATCGCGCGTAATCCCACCCAGTACTACTGGAGCTACAACCGCTACAAGGTGCCCCACGGCATCGATGCGCCACAGACTGGAGAAGCAGCATGAAGTTAGTACTCGGATTGATGTGGCTGCTGCACTGGCTGCCCTTGCCCGTGCTGGGCCGCTTTGGCAAGTTCACCGGCAGCCTGCTGTTTATCTTCCTGCGCGCGCGGCGCGAGATCACGCTGACCAACCTGCGCCTGTGCATGCCTGAGCTGACCGAGGCCGAACGGGTAACGCTGGCGCGCCAGCATTTCCAGGCCTACGCGCGCAGCATCTGGGAGCGCGGCATCCTGTGGTGGGCGTCGGAAGCGCGCCTGAACCGCCTGATCACCGTGGAACCGGGCCCGGTACCGGTGGCGGAAATGACAGCCAAACCGACTATTTTGCTGTGCCCGCACTTCGTGTGCCTGGACGTGGCCGGCGCGTCGATCGCGATGGTGGCCAGCGCGTCGTCGATGTACGTGACGCAAAAGAATGCTGCGTTCGACCAGGTGCTGCGCGCCGGCCGGGCCCGGTTCAAGCCGGTGAAACTGTTCACGCGCCAGGACGGCATCAAGCCGATCCTGCGCGCGCTGCGCGACAAGCTGCCTTACTTCATGCTGCCGGACATGGACTTCGGCGAGAAGGATGCCGAGTTCGTGCCGTTCTTCGGCATCGACGCGGCCACCCTGACCGCCACCGCGCGCATCGCCGCCACCACCGGCGCCCAGGTGATGCCGGTGATCGCCACGTTCCTGCCGAATTACCAGGGATGGCGTGTGAAATTCTACCCGGTGTGGGACAATTACCCCGGCCCCGACATGGTGGCCGCCACCCGCCGCATGAACGAGTTCATCGAGGAGCGCGTGCGCGAAGCCCCGGCTGAATATTTCTGGACGCACAAGCGCTTCAAGACCCGCCCGAATGGCGAACCATCGTTGTATCCACGTCGTAAATAAACTATGAAACTCAAATTCACCAAAATGCACGGCGCCGGCAACGACTTCGTGGTCATCGACGGCATCAACCAGCACATCGACTTCACCCCGGCGCAATGGCAACTGCTGGGCGACCGCCGCTTCGGCGTGGGCGCCGACCAGATCCTGCTGGTGGAAAAGCCGACGCAACCCGGCTGCGATTTCCGCTACCGCATCTTCAACGCCGACGGCGGCGAAGTCGAGCAATGCGGCAATGGTTCGCGCGCGTTCGTCAAATTCGTGGCCGAAAAAGGCCTGACCGACCAGCGCAGCATCACGGTGGAAACCAAGGCCGGCATCATCGCGCCGCGCCTCGAACTCGATGGCAGCATCACCGTGAACATGGGCGCACCGGTGCTGGAACCGGCCAAGGTACCGTTCGATGCCGAGGGCTTGCAGGGCGAAGCCCAGGCGCAGGATACGCTGTGGCCGCTTCTGCTGGAACTGGGCGGCGCGCGCGAAACCGTGCTGATCTCGGCGGTCTCGATGGGCAACCCGCACGCGGTGCAGATCGTCGATGACGTCGAGACGGCTCCGGTGGAACTGACCGGCCCGCTGATCGAGCACCATGTGCGCTTCCCCAACCGCGTCAATGCCGGCTTCATGCAGGTGCTCGACCGCCAGCACGTCAAGCTGCGCGTGTTCGAGCGCGGCGTGGGCGAGACGCTCGCGTGCGGCACCGGCGCCTGCGCGGCCGCAGTGGCCGGTATCCGCCGTGGCGTGCTCGACAGCCCGGTACGGGTCGATGCGCGCGGCGGACAACTTTCGATCAGCTGGGCTGGCGAGGGTGAGCCGGTACTGTTGACGGGGCCGGCGGTGACGGTGTTCGAGGGCGAGATCGAGATTTAACTAGCCAGGCCGCCAGCGCTGCGCATGCCTTATGAGCTTCAAGCTGTTGGGCTTCAAGCCGGTGGGTTTCAAGCCAGCGGTTTCAAGTCGATGGGTTTCAAGCCAGCGGTTTCAAGTCGATGGGCTTCAAGCCGGCGGGCCTCAAACCGGTGGGTTTCAAGCCGGCGGGTTTCACGCCGTCGAAGGTTCGTCCGCCAGTGCCGGCAAGCAGGTCTTGAGCCGGTACAAGCGCTGGCGGTAATTCCCTTCCAGGCAGCCATTAAACCGGTCGAACTGCGCCACCACCTGGTCCAGCAGTTGCCGGTCCTGCGCAGTGCGCAGCGCAATCAGGCGGCGCTTGCTGCGTCCGTAACTGGCGCGGATATCGACCACCAGGCAATGGCCATGATCGGCTTCTTTCACGTCAAGTAACAACGCTTCGGCCCGGTTCAAACCGAAGGCACGTGCCAGCGTCAGCCGCGCCGCCAGCAACGGCTGGCGCATGGCCAGCGTGTGCAATGCTGCCGGCGCCAGAGCCAGCAGTGCCTGGCCCCACGCGGCCGCATGCGGTGCCGGGGCGATGCGCGCCAACTGTCGCTGCGCCTGCTCGCAACCCTGGGCCGCCGCTTGCTGCAACCAGTACACGGCGCGCACGTCGCTGCCCGCTTCTTGGCGGCGGTGACGCCACGCGTAGAGGCCGCACTCGAGCTGCGCGCCGCGATGGCCCAATTCGGCTGCACGCTCGAGACAGACCTGCGCCTCCGCCACGCTGCGCTGCGAAAACTCCGGTTTCATGTAGATGCGCGAGAGCGCAAACCAGGCATTAGGATCGCCCTGTTCACCGGCCAGCGTGAGCCAGCGGATCGCGCGCTTGAAGTTGACGGTGGCGATGCCGTCCGGCTGCCGACTGCCGTCGCGCTGCAGGCGCGCGAACCACAAACCAAGCGCCAGTTGCGCCGCACGCTCGCCGGCCTGCGCGGCCTGTTCGCGATTTTCTGCGGACGGTTCTCGCGGCGCGGCACCCGGCTCCCGACTCGCTGCACCCTGCTCTCGATCCGCTGCGCTTGCGCCTCGATTCTCTGCACTTTTTTCTCGATTCTCTGCGCCCTGTTTGCAATGCTCCGGCACTGGCTGCCAATTGCCTGCGGCCTGCTCACTACTGCCTGCGACACACTCACGACCATGCAGCGACGCCAGCCCCTGCAATGCAGACTCGACTGGCGGTGCTTCAAAGCGCGCCTTGTACCGCAAGGCCTCCCGCGTTGTCGCATCGCTCGGCGGCGCCAGTTGCGCCAGCACCAGTCCAGCCTGCTCGATCCCGGCCGCAAAGGCGCGTTCGTACCACGGCAACACTTCGTCCACGCAGTGCCGCGCATGCTCGAACGGCACGTGGCTGCCGATCAACATCCATGCTTCAGCCTGCTGTTGGCGGGCCGCGCGGTTGAGCCAGTGCAGCGCGGTGGGCATGTTGCGCGGCAGGCTGGCGCCGCCGAACAGGTACAGCTTGCCCAGGGCCAGCTGGCAAGCGGGATCGCCGGCGCGCGCGCCACGGATGACGCCTAGTTCAGCTCGATTGACCATCGTTTAGGCGGGGAAAGATTGATCAGGAACAGAGGGTTGGGAAGTGCGGAGTTGTCGTCCAGTGTAGCGTGCGATCCACGCCACATCCTAGGAAAACCGCGCCACGGCTTGATCTCTCACAAATCGAGCACCCTGCCCGCGCTTGTAGGCTAGAGCTGTTTTAGTGCCCGATTGAAAGGAGTTAGCGTAACCCCTTGCAAAGAAAGCGTACCTGGCGGGCCCACACCCGCGTTTCAAAAAAACCACAAGCAGCTGTCGTTGCGGGGCTTTCAACCAAGACTGGCCTCCTCAATCGACCACTCCCGCGCAATTTTCCCGGCGAGCCTTTAAGGTTCCGAACCAAGGACCTACCAGTACCGATACAGCGGCGGACGCTTGTTCGATCTACTTAAAAAAGGAACCTATCAATGAAAAAATCTCTCGTGGCCCTGGCACTTACCGGCGCGCTCGCTGGCGCCTCATGCGGCGTGCATGCGCAATCGTCGGTGTCCATCTACGGCACGCTCGATGCCGGCATCGCCAATCGCAGCGGCCCCAACACGCCCACCGTGGTGGGCAAGCGCGACAACAACAAGCTGGGCTTTCGCGGCGTCGAAGACCTGGGCAGCGGCCTGAAGGCCCTGTTCCAGCTCGAGATCCGCTACGAGCCCGATACTGGCACCATCGAAAGCAACTCCCGTCCACTGTTCCAGGGCCAGTCACGGGTGGGCTTGCAAGGAGACTTCGGCACGGTGCGTCTCGGCCGTGGCCTGACTGCCTTCCAGGAAACCAGCACCGGGTACGAACCCTGGAGCGGCATGCCTGCCGTGGCCGGTTACCAGACCGACCTGCAAGTGGCCGGCTACACCAGCGATCCGCTCAGCCCGGCCGGCAACTCGCTCAACCGCTTCTCCAACGCCGTGTTCTACAACACGCCGTTGATCGCCGGCATCTTCCAGCTCAACGTCACGGTGGCGTCCAAGGAAGCCAACAACAACCCGGCCATCATCGGCCGGGGCACCGCGCTGGCGCCGCAGTTCCCGGCCAACAGCCAGGCAGCGGTGGTGCCGTACTCGGTCAGCGCCACGGCCACGCAAGGCAAGTTCTCCGCCTACGCCGCCTACGAGCGCAACGCGGTGGACACCACGCTGTGGTCGGTGGGCGGCTGGTTCAAGCCGATCGAGCCGCTCAAGCTGATGGCCACGTACCAGAAGCAGGACCAGCAAGAAAGCGTGCTCATCAATCCTGAAACCAAGGGCTGGGTGTTGGGCGCCAACTACACGCTCGGTGCGGGTCTGATCCGGGCCGGCTATGGCCAGAAACGCCCGGACAACCAGTTCAATGATCCGGGCATCGCCGAAACCCGCCAGTACTCGGTCGGCTACGACTACAACCTGTCGCCGCGTACCTACCTGTATGCGGACGCCACGCGCAAGAAAGCGGTCACCGCGTTCAACTTCTTCAGCGTCGGCATTCACCACAACTTCTGACGGCTGCAGGGGCAAGCACGGACAAGGGCAACCTTGTCCGTCTTTTCTGCCCGTGTCGGGTAGAATGGTCGGCTAGTTCCCACCCCGATTTCGATAGAGCAGCCATGACCGTCCCACTGGATTCCACACTAGTCGCGCAGTACCTCACCGAGCATCCGAATTTCTTCGTCGAACACGCCGATTTGCTCGGTGAAATCAAGCTCGCCAGCCCCATGATGGGCCGCACCGTCTCGTTGCAGGAACGGCAAATGGAAGTGATGCGCGAGAAATACAAGACGCTGGAACTGCGCATGAGCAATCTGATGCGCCTGGCGTCGGAAAACGAAGCCATCGCCAACAAGTTCCACCGCTGGACCAAGGTGCTGCTGGAAGCGGAAGATGTGGGTTCCATGCCACACTCGGTGGTCAGCGGCCTGAAATCCGCATTCGACGTGCCGCAAGTGACCGTGCGCCTGTGGAACACCGCGCCCGACTACGCCGACGAATGGTTCACCAAGGGCGTAACCGAAGATGTGCGCATTTTCGCCAACAGCCTGCTGTCGCCTTACTGCGGCAGCAACAAGGATTTTGAAGCCGTGCGCTGGCTCGATGACTCGGCCAGCGTGGTCTCCACCGTGATCATCCCGCTGCGCAAGACCGGCGACAAGCAGGCTTTCGGTTTGCTGGTGATGGGGTCGGCCGATGCCAACCGCTTCACCTCGCTGATGGCCACAGACTTTCTGGTCCACATGGGCGAAACCAGCAGCACCGCCTTGGCCTGGCTGCTGGCCTGACCATGGCTGGCGCCGGCACTGCGGTGACCGCTGCTAAATCTGCTGAACCGACAGCGGACCGCGACTGGATCGCCGACTACCTGGCGCACCTGCGCCACGGCCGGCAATTGTCAAGCAACACCACCGCCGCCTACGGCCGCGACCTGGTCGAACTGCGTACGCTGGCCGAAGGCCGCGACTGGACCGATATCGATCATTTCCTGGTTCGCCGCCTGACGTCGAAGCTGCATGCGCTCGAACTCGATCCGCGCTCGATCGCCCGCAAGCTCTCGAGCTGGCGCGGCTTTTTCGACTGGCTCGGTACCCAGACCACTCTCGCCGCCAACCCCGTGCAGGGCGTGCGCGCCCCCAAGCGCGCCAAAACTTTGCCACGGGCGCTGTCGGTGGACGACGCGGTCCAGCTGGTGGCGCCGTCCCATCTGCAACTGCGCGCCGCCGGCAGCGATGGCAAGGGCGGCGCGGAACCGGCCGAGCTCTGCAACCGCGCCATGTTCGAGTTGCTGTATTCCAGCGGCTTGCGGGTATCGGAACTGGCCGGCCTCGACGTCACGCCCGGCAAGGATGCGCTCGGCTGGGTGGTGCTGGAGAACCGCGAAGTGGTCGTGACCGGCAAAGGCAACAAGCGCCGCGTGGTGCCGGTGGGCAGCGCGGCAATGACCGCGCTGTCGGCCTGGCTGGCGGTGCGCCCTACTCCCAATGACGGCAGCGCTGCCTTGTTTTTAAGCACACGCGGCACCCGCGTGTCGCCGCGCGTGATCCAGCAGCGCTTGCAGGCGCATGGCGTGGCCAGCGGCGCACCGGTGCATGTGCACCCGCACATGTTGCGCCACTCGTTCGCCTCGCACGTGCTGCAATCGTCGGGCGACTTGCGGGCGGTGCAGGACATGCTGGGGCATGCCAGCATCAGTTCCACCCAGGTGTATACGGCGCTCGACTTCCAGCACCTGGCCGACGTATACGACAAAGCGCATCCGCGTGCCAAGATCAAATAAGCTGCTCGACGTACTGACCCGCCTCAATCGGACGAAACATGGTTCCGATTAATTTTCCGGCATAATCAGCGATTGCATTTTTGCACTTGATCCCCATCTAGGGGGCCCACACACCAGACTGGCGCGCGCGCATATGATACCTACCACGATCCTGACCGGCTTTCTTGGCGCCGGCAAGACCACGCTGCTCAACCGCATCCTGCAAGAACCGCACGGCATGCGCATTGCCGTGATTGAAAACGAGTTTGGCCAGGAAAACATCGACAACGAAATCCTGGTCCAGGACAGCGGCGAGCAAATCGTCGAAATGAACAACGGCTGCATCTGCTGCACCGTGCGCGGCGACCTGATCGTGGCGCTGTCCAGCCTGGCGCAGAAGCGTGAAGCCGGCGAGCTCACTTTTGATCGCGTGGTCATCGAAACCACCGGCCTGGCCAACCCGGGTCCGGTGGCGCAAACCTTCTTCGTGGACGAAGAAGTAGGCGCTCACTTCATGCTCGACGCCGTGGTCACGGTGGTCGATGCGCGCCACGCGATGGACCAACTGGACCAGCACGAGGAAGCCCAGCGCCAGGTGGGTTTTGCCGACAAGCTGCTGCTCTCGAAAACCGATCTGGTCACGCCGGAAGAACTGGCCACGTTGACCGCGCGCCTGAAACGCATCAACCCGCGCGCGCCGATCAGCACCGCTGACTTCGGCCGCGCGCCACTGGCCGAGGTGATGGACCTGAAAGGCTTCAACCTCAACGACAAGCTCGAGCTTGACCCGGATTTCCTGGCCACCGACCAGACCCATGACGACGACCACGTCCATGACGAACATTGCGGCCACAACCATGGTCACCATGATCATGAACATGACCATGGCCATGATCACGGGCACGAGCATAACCACCATCACGGCCACCACAGCGACGACATCGCCGCGTTTGTCTTCAAAAGCACGCGCCCGTTCGACACCGCCAAGCTCGACGAATTCCTTGGCGGGCTGGTCAATGTCTATGGTCCTCGCATGCTGCGCTATAAAGGCGTATTGTTAATGCAGGATGCCGATCGCAAGGTGGTGTTCCAGGGCGTGCACCAGATCATGGGCAGCGACCTTGGCGCCAAGTGGGGCGAAAACGAGGTCCGTGGCAGCAAAATGGTATTTATAGGTAAAAATCTGCCAAAAGATATCTTTATTAGCGGATTAGAACAATGTCTGGTATAAACTATCCGGGTTTTGTGGGGATAGCATAAACACCACACCATCTGCAAGCTGGCAAGCCCACTGGCGGATACCGGTGCAGCGCAACGGCCTGGGGCCCTTCTGCTGATCAATTTGAAAACTCTGTCGTATCGAAGGTAAGCGAAGTTATGACCACTAAAACTAATAAATCGACCGCAGCCGAACGCATCCTGACCGAAGAAGAAATTCTCAAGATGGATGAGAAGGACTACATGAACCCGGCGCAGATGGCGTTTTTCAAGGCGAAATTGCAACAGCTTGAAAAAGAGCTGCTCAAGAACGCCGGCGAAACCACCGAGCACCTGCGCGAAACCGTGCTGGTTCCCGATCCGGCCGACCGCGCGACCATCGAGGAAGAGCACGCGCTGGAACTGCGCACGCGCGACCGCGAACGCAAGCTGCTCAAAAAAGTCCAGCAATCGATCGTTGCCATCGACGGCGGCGACTACGGCTGGTGCGAAGAGACCGGCGAGCCGATTGGCATCCCGCGCCTGATCGCCCGCCCGACCGCCACGCTGTCGCTGGAAGCGCAGCAGCGCCGCGAACTGAAGCAAAAGCTGTACGGCGATTAACCGCCGAGCAATACCTACCCAAGCACGCGCCTGATCCCGCGTGCTTTTTTTTGCCCTGGCGCCGTGCAGGGCGCGGGGATTGCAATTGCGTTTTCCGTCCCCATTTCCCCCTTCAAGACGCAGTGCGGCATCAACCAACTGAACATTCGAGGTCAACATGGAACAATTTCACGGCACCACCATCTTGTGCGTGCGGCGCGGCAAGGAAGTCGCGCTCGGCGGCGATGGCCAGGTCACGCTCGGCAACATCGTCATGAAGGGCACGGCCCGCAAGGTGCGCAAGGTGTATAACGGCAAGGTCCTGGTCGGCTTCGCCGGCGGCACCGCCGACGCCTTCACCCTGCTCGACCGCTTCGAAGGCAAGCTGGAAAAACACCAGGGCAACCTGCTGCGCGCCTCGGTCGAACTGGCCAAGGACTGGCGCACCGACCGCGTGCTGCGCCGCCTCGAGGCGATGCTGCTGGTGGCCGACAGCGAATCGACCCTGGTGATCACCGGTAACGGCGACGTGCTCGAGCCCGAAGATGGCGTGGGTGCGATCGGCTCGGGCGGCACGTACGCCCAGTCCGCCGCCAAGGCGCTGGTGGAAAATACGGAACTCTCGCCTGCGGAAGTGGTCAAAAAATCACTGACGATCGCCGGCCAGTTGTGCATCTACACCAACTTGAACCACATCATCGAAACACTGGAACCCGCATGAACATGACTCCCCAGGAAATCGTCGGCGAACTCGACAAACACGTGGTCGGCCAGGGCAAGGCCAAGAAGGCAGTGGCGATTGCCCTGCGCAACCGCTGGCGCCGCCAGCAGGTCGAAGAACCGCTGCGCCACGAAATCACGCCCAAGAACATCCTCATGATCGGCCCCACCGGCGTCGGTAAAACCGAGATCGCCCGTCGCCTGGCCAAGCTGGCCGATGCGCCGTTCATCAAGATCGAAGCCACCAAGTTTACCGAAGTCGGTTACGTGGGCCGCGACGTGGACACCATCATCCGCGACCTGATCGACATCGGCATCAAGCAAACCCGCCTGGCCGAAATGGCCAAGGTGCGCGCACGCGCCGAAGACGCAGCGGAAGACCGCGTACTGGACATCCTGCTGCCGCCGCCGCGCGACTTCGGCTTCCAGCCTGGCAACAGCACTGCGGCCGACACACCGAAGGAAGGCGACAGCACGCGCCAGACCTTCCGCAAGCGCCTGCGCCAGGGCGAGCTCGACGACAAGGAAATCGAGATCGAGATTGCCGACGCCGGTCCGCAAATGGAAATCATGGCGCCGCCGGGTATGGAAGAAATGACCGAGCAGATCAAGTCGATGTTCTCGGGCATGGGCAACACGCGTAAAAAAGCGCGCAAGGTCAAGATCAAGGAAGCGATGAAGTTCCTGGTCGACGAGGAAGCCGCCAAGCTCATCAACGACGAGGAAATGAAGCAGAAGGCGATCCAGAACGTCGAGCAGAACGGCATCGTGTTCCTCGACGAAATCGACAAGATCGCTACCCGTTCCGAAATCGGCGGTGGCGATGTCTCGCGCGCCGGCGTGCAGCGCGACCTGTTGCCGCTGGTGGAAGGCACCACGGTCAACACCAAGTACGGCATGATCCGCACCGACCACATCCTGTTCATCGCGTCGGGCGCATTCCACCTGGCCAAGCCGTCGGACCTGATACCCGAGCTGCAGGGCCGCTTCCCGATCCGGGTGGAGCTGGAATCGCTGTCGATTGCCGATTTCGAACGCATTCTGACCAGCACCGATGCGTGCCTGACCAAGCAGTACGAGGCGCTGCTGGCCACCGAAGACGTTAAAATCGAGTTTTCGCAGGAAGGCATCACGCGCCTGGCGGAGATCGCGTTCTCGGTCAACGAGCGCACCGAAAATATCGGCGCGCGCCGCCTGTACACGGTGATGGAAAAGCTGCTGGAAGAAGTGTCGTTCTCCGCCAGCGAAACCAGCGGCAAGGTCGTCACGATCGACGCCGCCTATGTCAACGAGCGGCTCGATGCGCTGGCAGTCAACGAAGACCTTTCCCGCTACGTGCTGTAACATGGAAGCTCGCAAACCTACTGCGCGGCCCGCTATCGCCTCTCCGGTGCTCAGCGTACGTCCGTACGCTTCCGCTACTCAAGACGATAGCAAGCCGCTCGCTACGGTTTTCAAGCTTCCATAGGAGTTAAATGATGGCAAACAAAGCATTGGCAACGCGGCAAAAGAAACAAGTGACGCCAACGCGGGTGCCGCCATCGCCGCCGCCGCGCAATCCGGTGGCGGTCGCTGCCAAGGCGCGCGCCGGTGGCGCCGGACCGCACGCCAAGCCGCAGTCTGCCGAACGCCAGGCGGCCAAGCGGCTGCTGGCCAAAATCGATCCCAAGGCAGACCCCGACCAGTCATAAAAAAGGCCTCGAAACACGTTGCCGTGTTCGAGGCCCTTGCTGGAATTAGTCTGGATCTGCGGCGGACGCCGGTGCTGGCGTCGGCTCGCTATCCATGCAAGCAGTGTCCTCCCATTTCCCGCCCAGTCCTAGCGGATTGTCCCAGGCATCACTTTTCACTACGCCTGGTATCGTGCTACGATACCTTATCACACCGACCAGGCGGACCATGAGCTCTCCCGAATTGCTGTTGCAGGTGTTGCGCACGCAAATGCGCACCGCTGGCGTCACCTACAAAATGCTGGCCGAGCGCATCGGCATGAGCGAATCGAGCGTCAAGCGCATGTTCGGCCAGCAAGATATGGCGCTCTCGCGCCTGGCCCAGATCTGCAAGGCGGCCGGCGTGCCGATGGAAGACGTGTTGCGCGGCGCCGCCGACGCCACCCCGCAAACCGACGCCCTCACCCTCACCCAGGAAAAAGCGCTGCTGGCGCACCCGCACCTGCTGCTGATGGCGATCTGCTGCCTCGGCCACTGGACCGTGGAGCAGGTGCTGGAAACCTACACCCTCACCGAACCCGAATGCATCATGCTGCTGGCCGAACTGGACCGGCTGGGCGTGATCGAATTGAAACCGCTGAACCGCTACCGGCTGCGCGTCTCGAACGCGTTTCGCTGGCTGCCGGACGGCCCGGTACAGCAATTCTTCCGCGACCACGCGGTCAGCGATTACTTCAGCGGCAGCTTCGACGGCGCCGGCGAAACCCTGCTATGCCTGCCGGCCAGGCTGTCGCTGCCGAGCGCCCAGGAACTGGTGGGCCGCATCCAGCAACTGGCCGGCGAACTGGCCCGCCTGCACCAGGGCGACCGCAAACTGGCGCCAGGCGACCGCGACGGTTTTACCTTGCTGGTCGGGTTCCGGTCGTGGGAGTTCGCGGCGTTTACCGCACTGAGGCGGCAACAGGCAGCATCGGCGTAACGGATTCCTTTGACGATGCTAGCAAATTTAGGTAGTTTATCTTTTCCACATAAACTCCCTAATTTGAGTACATATGGACCCCATCATCAATCCCTACGCTCCCGGGGCCGGAAGTCCGCCACCCGAACTTGCCGGGCGGGATCAGGTACGGGAGAAAATGCACATTTGCATAGAACGGCTGCGGCGGGCAAAACCCGCCAAAAGCCTGATGCTGGTCGGTTTGAGGGGTGTGGGAAAAACCGTCTTGCTCGACCAGATGTTGAAAGATGCGGAAGCGGCTGGTGTTTTGACGATCCGAATCGAGGCCCCCGAAGAAAAATCCTTGCCGGCAGCGCTGATCCCTCAACTTCGGCTCGGCCTGCTAAAACTGAGCCTGGGCGAAAAATCCAGGGTGACGGCCATCCGTGCCCTGCGTGCGCTGGCCGGTTTTGTCAGCAAAATGAAAATGGTCTACAACGACATCGAAGTCGGCATCGATTTCGATCCCGAACCCGGTCTGGCCGATAATGGCGATCTGGAAGGTGACCTGACAACGCTACTGGAACAGGTAGGCCGAGCGGCGCGTGACGGCGAAACTGTCGTCGCCATTTTCATTGATGAGTTGCAATATGTCGCAGAGCCGCACATGGGTGCCCTGATTTCGGCGCTGCATCGCTGCGCCCAACTTCAATTACCTTTGGTGGTAGCCGGGGCTGGCTTACCGCAACTGCCTGCGAGGATGGGTAATGCCAAGTCCTATGCCGAGCGCCTGTTCGAGTTCCCCGCGATTGGCCCACTGGAAGCCGTCGATGCGGCTGCAGCGATCGTCAAACCCGCCAGACTAGAAGGCGTCGATGTCACTGACGATGCGGTCGAATTAATACTCGATTACACCAAAGGCTATCCATACTTTCTGCAAGAATGGGGCAAGCACGCGTGGGATATTGCTGTTCAAAGCCCGATTAGCCGTGCCGACGTCGAAAAGGCAACGGTCCAAGCCACCGCGACACTCGACGAAAGTTTTTTCCGGATGCGATTCGATCGACTGTCGTTCGCCGAAAAGCGCTATCTCCGCGCCATGGCGCAACTGGGTGCCGGCCCGCATCGCTCGGGAGACATCGCTGCCAAACTGGGACGCGATGTCGCGTCCCTTGGACCATTGCGCAGCAGCTTGATCAAAAAAGGCATGATCTGGAGTCCGACCCATGGCGACACCGCATTCACCGTGCCACTTTTCGACCAATTCATGAAACGCATCATGCCGGACCTCGATCCGGCCTGAAAATTCCCAGTTACCAGACCGGCCCCAGGAACAAATACCCGCTGGTACTGCCATCGCGGGTCTTGCCGGCGCCGAAGTACAGCGGGCCGAACCGGGTATCGACCGAGATGAACGCGCTGGCTGCCTGGCGCAGGGTGTTGCGGTGCAGGGAGGCGCTGTCGCTGTAGGCGCCGCCGGTTTCCAGCGAGAAGCCTACCCGCACGTCGCCGCCCAGGGCGGCCGGCATGCTGCCGATGCTGCGTGCCGTCACTACCCGCGCCAGCACGGTGCGCGCGCCGGCCACCGATTCGGGCATGGTGCCCGACAGCCGCAGGAAGCCGCCCAGGCTCGACGTGGACGAGGCGCCCCGGTTGCGCGACCATTCGCCATAGACGTGGCCGGCCCAGCGGTCGAGGTGGAATGCTTCGAGCCATTGCACCCGCTGCTGGGTAGCCACGGCGGCGTTGGCGTCGCCGTTTTCCCGGCCCTGCCACTCGATGTTGAACAGCCGGCCCCGGGTGGGAAAGGCGATGGTGTCGAGGCTGTCCACGCTGTACGACAGTGCGCGCACGGTTTCGCGGTCGCTGGTGCTCTGCGACTGGTAGGGGATGGTTTGCTGGTAGTTGGCGCGCTGGCGCGACACGCTGTAGCGCAGGTCTCCCCAGCGGCCCAGCTGGCGGCCGATCGCAAAGGTGGCGCTGTGGGCGTTGTAGCCGTAGCGCGCCTGGCGAAAGCCGCTGCTGTCGAAAATGTCGCGCGTGACGATGCCGTGTTGCAGCGACGGCGCCACGTACCATTGCGAACCCGCGCCCAGCGGTTGCCAGAACTGCGTGCCGAACGCGCGCTGGGTGCCGAGGTTGACCACCGTGCGCAGCTCCGCGCCCCAGTCGTTGACCGACGACAGCACATGCATGAACTTGAACTGGAAGGTGTTGTTGTCGTGCGAGTCGCTGCTGAACTCGAGCCCCACGCGCAGGCGGCTGCGGGCCCAGTCGGCCTCGGTCGGCTTGATCAGCACGCTGCGGCCATCGCCGTCGTCGCGCACCTCGGTTTCCACCCGCGCCAGGTCGCCGCGCCCGAACAGCGAATTGCCGGCGCGCTGGGCCTGCTCGCCAGTGACCATCTGCCCGACTTTCAGGCCCGACTGCACGGCCAGTTCGGTGGGGTTGATGTGGCCGCTCGGCGCGACCTCGAGTTTGGCCAGGCGCATCGGCTGGTCGATCGGCACCGGCGCCGACAGCCGGCTCAATTCATACGCCGCGTATTGCCCCTCGGGCAGCGCCAGGGCGACCAGCTTGTCGCTCATGGCGCGCACCGCCGCTTCCCCCGCCCGCATGGCGCGGTCGTGGCGGGTAAAGTCGAGGAAGCCGATGCCCCCCAGGTCGGGCGCCAGCAGGATGTCGTCGGGGCGCAGTTCCTTGAGCGAGCGCTGCACGTTTTGCTCGGTAAGGATTTGCAGCATCTGCTGCGCCACGCTCACTGCACTGACCAGTTCCTTTTCCTGCGCCAGCGGCGTGCCGACATTGACGGCAATGATGATGTCGGCACCCATCTCACGCGCCACGTCCACCGGCAGGTTGCGCACCAGGCCGCCATCGACCAGCAGCCGGTCCTTGATGCGCACCGGCGCAAACACGCCCGGCACCGCCAGCGACGCGCGCATGGCCAGGAACAGCGGCGTGTCGGACAGCTCGACCAATTCGCCCGTCACCAGGTCCGACGCCACCGAACGGAACGGCAGTTGCAGCAGGTTGACCGGCTTGTCGCGCGCGCCGTGCGGCAGTACCCGCGTCAAGGCCAGCTCCAGCGCCTCGTTGCCAGCGGCGGCCGGCGGCAGGGTCACGCCGTCCCACTTGGCGCCCAGCTCGATGCGCGATGGCAGCAATAAATCTTCCTCGCGGCGGCGGAACACCAGCTCGTCGCGCGGCGGTCGGTCGGCCACCACCGCTGCCCAGTCGGTGCGGCGCACCAGCAACTCCAGTTGCTCGACCGAGCTGCCAGCCGCATAGGCGCCACCAACCACGCTGCCCATGCTGGTCCCCACCACGATATCGACCGGCACCCGCAATTCCTGCAGAGCCCTGAGCACGCCAATGTGGGCGAAGCCACGCGCGCCGCCGCCCGAGAGTACCAGCGCCACCTTGGGACGGGTAGCTGGTGCCGCCGGCGCGGCAGGCAACGCTGGACCGGTAACTACGGGCGCGTCGGCGCTGGCAGCGTCAGCAACCGTCACGGACAAGAAAAAGCCGCAGCACAAAGCTGCGGCCAGGAGGCGAAAACCTGTCATGGGTTGAACCCGGTTCATTGTTGGCGGCCGAAGCCGGGGACCGGGCCGATCGCGTTGGGGTTGTGGGGCGTGCTGGGGTTATTGGTATCGCTGGGAGCGCCGGGGTTGTTCTGGGGCCGGGGATTTTGCTGGCCGGCGGCCGGCGGCACCGTGCCTGGCGCTTGCATGGCAGGCGCCGGTTGCATTTGCACCTGCGGCGCCGGCATGGCCGGTGGCGGGGTCTGCAACGGCTGGATTGCCGGCAGTGCCGGCGCGGTACTGGTGGCGCCGGCATCGCTGGGCAGGTCCACCCGCTTGATGGCGCCGCCTTCGGACAGCAGCACGAACCTCGGATGGATTTCCTTGACCGTCACGCCGGGCGACACTTCGCGGCCCAGGCCGTAGGCTTGGGCCGGCTGGTTGTCCATCGCCAGGATGGCGGCGCTGTCGCGGCCATTGCCGCTGCCAACCGCCGCCACCACGCCCTTGAGCTGGTAGTTGCTGGCGGCGGCCACCGTGATCTGGCCGCCAAACAGGCCCTTGGCGGCATCGAGGTTGAGGGCGGCAGGCGGGGCCGGCGGCGGCGCGGCAATCGCGCGCTGGCGGGGCTGGTTAAACTGCAGCACCCAATAGGCCAGCGACGCGGACAACAGCGCCACGGCCAGGACGGTAACAAACAGGGGCAAACGCTTCATAACGGTCTTTCCGGGTCAGCGCACAAGCTGGTTGATTTCGATAATAGGCATCAGCACCGCCAGCACGATCAAGAGCACCACCACGCCCATGGCGAGGATCAGCGCGGGTTCGAGCAGGCCGGCGATGGTGAGCGTGCGACGCTCGAGGTCGGCTTCCTGGGCGGCAGCGGCACGGTCCAGCATGGCCGGCAGCTCGCCGGTGATTTCGCCGGCGCGAATCATGTGCACCAGCATGGGCGGGAAGTGGCGCTGGGCCGACAGCGACCGCGCCAGGCTCACGCCTTCGCGCACGGCGTCGCTGGCCTCCTCCACCAGTTCGCGCATGGCGACATTGGACAAGGTGTCGCGGCTGGTTTCCAGCGCGCGCAGGATCGGCACGCCGGAGCCGGTGGTGATCGCCAGCGTGCTGGCAAAGCGCGCCGTGTTCAGGCTGCGCTCGAACTTGCCGTACAACGGCGCGGTCAGCAGCCAGGTGTGCCAGCGCCGCTTGAGCGACGGATTTTCCAGCACCCGGCGCCAGGCGAACCAGGCGCCGATCAGCGCGATCGCCACCACGATGCCGTAGTTGCGCACGAAGTCGGAAATCGCCAGCATGACGACGGTGAGCAGCGGCAGCTTTTGCTTGGTATTGGCAAACACCGAAACGATCTGCGGCACGACGTAGGTGAGCAGGAAGATCACGATGGCAAACGCCACCACGGTCACGATCGCGGGATACGTGAACGCCAGGCGCACCTTTTGCACCAGCGCGTTGCGGCGCTCGATGTAATCGGCCAGGCGCGACAGCACGCGCGACAATTGGCCGATCTGCTCGCCGGAAGCGACCAGCGCGCGGTAAATTTCGGCGAAGTCGCGCGGGTGGCGGCTCAAGGCGTCGGACAGCGCGGCGCCGCCGATCACCTCGGCGCGGATCGAGGCGATCAGGTCGCGCAGGTAGGCGCGCTCGGCCTGCTCCAGCAGCGCGGTGAACGCCTGTTCGAGCGGCAGTCCCGCTTCCAGCAGGCTGGCCATCTGGCGCGTAAACAGCGCCAGCTCGGTGGTGGACAGGCGCTCGCCAAAGCCGCGGCGCTTGGCCACGCCGGCGGCATCGACCTGGGCGGCAATCGCGTCCACCTTGAGCGGCACCAGGCCCAGCGTGCGCAGCTCGGCGCGCGCCGAGCGGGCGCTGTCGGAGTTGAGCACGCCTTTCTTGGTGGCGCCGCCGGCATCGACGGCTTCGTAACGGAATGCTGGCATAGTAATCCTTGCTTAACCCTAGTCTTTCGTCACGCGCAGCAGCTCGGCCTGGGTGGTCACACCGCTGGCCAGCCAGCGCTCGCCGTCCTCGCGCATGGTGATCATGCCGCTGGCAACCGCAGCCGCCTTGACCTCCGCTTCCGACGCGCGGTTGTGGATTTGCGCGCGGATCTGCTCGGTCGTTTCGAGGAATTCGTACACGCCCACCCGGCCGGTATAGCCGGTATGGCCGCAATGCTCGCAGCCGACCGGCTGCCACAGGTGGCCGTCAAAGCTCTTGCAGTGGCCGCAGAGTTTACGCACCAGGCGCTGGGCCAGCACGCCCAGCAGCGACGACGACAGCAGGAACGGCTCGATCCCCATGTCCAATAAACGGGTGACGGCAGCGGCGGCGTCGTTGGTGTGCAGCGTGGCCAGCACCAGGTGGCCGGTAAGCGATGCCTGCACCGCGATCTGCGCGGTTTCCAGGTCGCGGATCTCGCCGATCATGATCACGTCCGGGTCTTGGCGCAGGATAGCGCGCAGGGCCTTGGCAAAAGTCATGTCGATGCGCGCGTTCACCTGGGTCTGGCCTACGCCATTGAGGTCGTACTCGATCGGGTCTTCCACCGTCATGATGTTGGTGGTGCTGGCGTTCAGGAGCGACAGCGCCGCGTAGAGCGTGGTGGTCTTGCCGGAGCCGGTCGGACCGGTCACCAGCACGATGCCGTGCGGCTGGTTGATCAGCGCGTCGAACTTGGGCAGCATGGTCGCGCTCATGCCCAGGTGGTTCAGATCGAGGCGCCCTGCCTCCTTGTCCAGCAGACGCAGCACGGCGCGCTCGCCGTGGCCGGTCGGCAAGGTGGAGACGCGCACATCGACCGGTTTGCCGCCAATGCGCAAGGTGATGCGGCCATCCTGCGGCAGGCGCTTCTCAGCGATGTCGAGCTGGGCCATGATCTTGATACGCGAAATCAGCGAGCCGTGGATGGCCTTGCGCGGGCGCACCACGTCGCGCAGCGCGCCATCGACACGAAAGCGCACGACCGAGGTCTGCTCGAACGGTTCGATGTGGATGTCGGACGCGCTGTCGCGCAGCGCTTGCGTGAGCAGCGCGTTGATCATGCGGATCACCGGGGCATCGTCGGACGATTCGAGCAAGTCCTCGATGGCCGGCACGTCCTGCAGCAGCTTGGTCAGATCGAGGTTGGCGTCGAACTCGTCGGCCACCATCGAGGCGTTGCCGCCGGCGCCCGCGTACGCCGTGGCAATGGCGATCTCGAGGTCGGCGCGGGTGAGGTTCTTGAGCTGGATGCGGCCGAACCGGCGCGACACCTCGGCAATGGCGGCCGGCGCGGTGGCGCCGCATACCAGCACGTCCACCGTGTTCTCGGCGGTATCGCTCGGCTGCGCCAGCACCACGTAATCGCGGGCAAAGGCGAAGGGCAAAAGGTTGTTCATTGCAGGCGTTCCATCATTGTTGCGGCTGCGGTTGATAGAGCGGCTGCGGCAGCTGCGGTTGCTGCGGTGGCTGCGGTTGCGGTTGTTGCGGCTGCGGTACGAGATTCTCGGCGCGGCCCGGCACAACCTGCGACGGCACGGTCTGGATCGGCCGCGCCAGCGTACCGCTGGCGGTCGGCTGGCCGCTCTGCATATTCGGCAGCATCGGCTGGCCCAGGTCCTTGACCAGGATGCTGTCCGGCGGTTTGATCGCCTCCTGGGCGCCGCGCATGTAGTCGTAGCGGTCGGTGGCCAGGCTGGTGCTCTGCTCCTTGCTGCGGATCACGACCGGGCGCAGGAACACCATCAAATTGGTTTTCTTACGCGAACGCTTCTGGTACTTGAACAGGTTGCCCAGGATCGGGATATCGCCGAGGCCACGGGTTTTATCAACGCTGTCGCCCTCGGTGTCTTCGATCAGGCCACCCAGCACGATGATCTGGCCGTCGTCGGCCACCACGTTGTTTTCGATCACGCGCTTGTTGATGGTGATGCCGGCGGCGGCGGACAGGGTGGACTGGTCCACGCTCGACGTCTCGTGGTAAATCGCCAGCTTGATGGTGCCGCCCTCGGAAATTTGCGGCCGCACCTTGAGCGTCAGGCCCACTTCCTTGCGGTCGATGGTCTGGAACGGGTTGGTGTTGGTGCCCGAGGTGGTGGTGAACTGGCCGGTCAGGATCGGCACGTTCTGGCCGACCGAAATGGTGGCCAGTTCGTTGTCGAGCGTGATCATGTTCGGCGTGGACAGCACGTTGGCATTGCCGTCCGACTCCAGCGAACGGGCCAGCACGCCCAGGCCCAGGCCGCCGGCGACCTGCTTGAAGATACCCACGGTCAGGCCGGCGCCGGGCAGGTTGGCAGCCGTGGCAGTGGACGTATTGCTGAGCGCCTGCGCCACGCCGAGGATGTTGTTGTTGGCGCCGGCCACGCCGGACGACTGCACGCCCCCGAGGCGGTACTTGCTGTTGGCGTCGCCGGTGGCGCCCAGCCACTGTACGCCGAATTCGGACGCCTTGTCGGACGATACTTCGACGATCAGCGATTCGATGTACACCTGGGCGCGGCGCACGTCGAGCTGGTCGATCACGGCGCGCAGGTTGCGGTAGATCGATTCGGGCGCGGTAATGATCAGGGTATTGGTGGTGGCATCGGCCTGGATGAAGCCGGCCTGGCCGCCGCCGCCCTGTTGCTGCTGGTTGTTATTGCCGGTCAGCAGAGGGTTGGTGGGACCGTTGGTGCCGCCAGTGTTGCTGCCCGAGCCGGAATTCATGCCGGTATTGCTGCTCTGGCCGCCGAACGAGTTGCTGTTCATGCCCTGGTTGTTATTGCTGGTGCCGCCGCTGTTCTGGTTGGGATTGGACGTGTCGCCCGATACCAGCGAACGCAGGGTTTGCGCCAGTTTGACGGCCTCGGCGTTTTTCAGGTACACCACGTGGACGTTGCCCAGTTCCTGGGTAGGCTGGTCGAGCTTGGCGATCAGCGATTTGGCCAGGTTGGCGCGCGCCAGCGACGGCGCCCGCAGCACCAGCGAATTGGTGCGCGGATCGGCCAGCACATTGACGCGGCCGGCATCGCCGCCGCCAGCGGCAGCCCCGCCGCCGCTGGCATCCATCAGCTTGTTGATCATGGCGGCCAGGTCGCTGGCAATCGCGTAGCGCACCGGGATCACGTCGAGATCGGCCGTGGCGGGCGCGTCGAGCGCGGCGATGATTTTCGCCAGGCGCTTGAGGTTGTCCGCGTAGTCGGTGATCACCACCGTGTTGTTGCCAGGGTTGGCGTTGATGGTGTTGTTGGGCGAAATCAGCGGGCGCAACACGGTGACCACGTTGTTGGCCGACTCGTAGTTGAGCTGGAAGATCTGGCTGACGATCTGGTCGCCCTTGATCTGGGTGGGCGCCGAGCCCACTTGCGTGGGCGACGATTGCAGCTTGGCGTCCGCCTCCGGCACCACCTTGGCGTAGCCGTCGCCGCTCACCACCGCAAAGCCCTGCAGGCGCAGCGCCGAGGTCAACAGGCTGAACGCCTGCGACTTGGTGATCGATTTTTCCGATACCAGGGTCAACGTGCCTTTAACGCGCGGGTCGATCACGAAGGTAATGTTGGTGTAGTGGCCCACGGCCTTGATCACCGATTCGATGTCGGCGCCGACGAAATTGAGCGCGGCGGCGTCATCGTTACCGCTGCCTGTGGCGGCCTTGGCGGCGTGCGCGACGCCCGGCAGCAGCGCCGTGGCGGCGGGCGCCACCAGCGCACAGCACAGCATCGCAGCGGCGTTCAGGCGACGCAGCGCGGGAAGTTGGGTTGGGCTCTGTTTTTTCATGGGGCTGAACTTTTAAGAATGGAACTCTAAAGCGATGATGGTGCGGTCACTACCGTGACGGCGCTGGCCTAGCAAACTCAACAGGTTAGCCAGCACGTCGTCGTATCCTTGTGCTGCTTCGGCCTGCCCGGAAAAATTCAGGCGGCCACGGTTCAGGTTGCCACTGCCGCTGAGCAGCAGGGGACCTTTGACGGAACTCAATGTGAGCGCCGCCTGCTGGCCGCGCCAGTCGAGCGCCAGCGCATAACTGCCGAGCGGGCGCACCGGCGCCAGCCGCGACGACATGTCCGTCATCTCCAGCGTGGTGCGGCCGTTGACGGCGATCTGTTGTTTGTCCAGCACCAGCTCGAGCCCGGTCCACGACAGGCGCATGCTGCCGCTCGGCGCCAGCGTATTGAGCGGCGCGCCGAGCCCGGACAGGCCCTCGGCCGGCAGCAGCAGCGCCGACGCGCTCAGTTGCCACTGCGACCAGCTGCCCTTGAAGGTGACCGGCTGCGCCAGCGCCTCCGGGTTCTCCAGCCGCAGATCGACCATGCCGATCAGCGCCAGCGGCGAGATGGTCCACGTAAACCGTCCCGGCAGCAGCGGCGTGACCGGGCCATTGCCGCCGGCCGCGCCGCCGATGAAAGCGGAACCGCGCCACAGCGTACCCTGCGCGTCGCCCAGGGTCAAACGCCCACCGGTGCGCTGTTCGACCAGCGAACCGAGCCAGGCGGCGGGGAAGAAAATAGCCAGCGTCAACAGCACGCTGAGCACGCAGGTGGCCACCCACAGCAGGGCGCGCTTCACGGACGGGCTTTCGGGAAGATCGTCATTGCAGGCTCTGGCGCAAGGTGATATTGCCGTTGACCATGCCGGCCACGTCCTGCGCAACAAAATTGGCGTCCTGCACGGCGATGCGGCTGTCCATCCGCGCCGCTTCCAGCCAGGTCACCACCGCCGCGAACGGCACGTTGGTGAGCTGGACCTTGGCGTACTCGCCGGTGATGTTCACCGTGGGCGAACCGAGGCCCTGCGCCGCCATGCTGGCCGCCAGGCTTTCGCGCGTCATCGCTGGCGGGGCGACACTGGTCTGGCCGCGCAGCGCCACCGCTTCGCGCGCAAGCGATTGCATTTCGGCGGCCTGCTGGCGTTTGAGCGGCAATTCCGTTGCCAGCCGGGCGCGCCCGGTCAGCGCCGGGTCGAGCAGCACGCCGTAGAACAGGCCGAGGCCCAGCACCACGCCGCCCACCGCCAGGAACTTGCGCTCCTGTTCGGTACGCGCCAGCCAGAAAGTGGCGGCGCGGCCGCGGGCGTCTTGCAGTTTCTGTTGCAACTTGCTCATGTTACTCATGCTGCTCATGCCTTCGCCGATGGTTTGGGGGTGGCCTTGCGGCGGATCTGCCAGGTGCCCGGCGTGGTTTCCGACAGTTCCAGCTGGCGCGCTTCCAGCGCGGCGCGCACCTGCGTCATGGCGGCGCCATCGACCGTATTGGGTTTGACCTTGACCTGCAAGGCGCGTTCCCGGTAATCGATGCTGGCGACCACGTCGCGCCTGGGCAGCGTGGCCAGTACTTCGCCCACGTCCACCGACAGCGCCACGAAGCTGTCGTTCGGCGCCTGGCCGTCGCCGCCCTTGGCGCGCTCCACGTTCTGGCGCATTTGCCGGATCGGATCGACACTGAGCGGCTGGTTCGGATACGCCGACTGGAACGCCTGCGCCATCGATTGCTCGACGGCGGCCATGTCGCGCTTCTGGCCCAGGTAGTCGATATTGAGGCCCACCACGTTGACCAGCAGCGCCAGCGCGGCCAGCCGCAGCGGCCAGCGCCAGCGGCGCCATTCCCGCGCGGCGGCGCCTGAAGCACCCAGCGCCGGCGCCAGGTCGAGGCCGGCGGCGCGGGCCGACGCCACCCAGTGCTCCCAGCGGTCTTCTTCCAGCGTCAGACTGTCGCCATTCTGGTTGACGTCCACCAGCAGCGGCGCGAAGCGCTGGATCTCGTCGGCCGGCAGGTACAGCGTGACCGGCTCGGCGCCGGCCAGCGCGCGCACCGTGTGCAGCGCGGCCGATGGCTGCGCCGGCAGGGTCAGGCCCAGGCCGTCGAACTGGTCGCGGCGCATGGTCAATTCAAAACCGGCGTCGTTGGTCTGCAGGCTGGCGGACACAGAGCCGGGCTGGAACGGCAGGCACAACTGCGCCGGCACCGCCGACACGCTGTGCGCGCCCTGGGCGATCAGCGCCTTGACCAGCACCTCGAGCCAGGCGCGCTGCACCACGGCCACCGTGCGCAAGCCGTCGGGGCCATTGCCGGACGCGGCCAGCACGCAGTCGGCCACATCGCCCAGCACGTGTTCTTCCACCAGCGCCGGCAGCGCCGCCTTCAGGCGCGCAGGCGCCAGCGGCGGGGTTTTCACGCGCAGCAGGGTGACGTCGGACGCGGCCAGCAGCAAGGTCACGCGGCGCGCGGACGCCACCATGGCGCCCAGGTTGCCCAGCGGTGCGTTGCCCTGCTGTTGCACGGCGCCGCCGTCAGCCACCAGCGCAAATGCGCAGGTCTGCGCGGCGCCGCTGTCGACGCTGGCCTTGGCCGGGTAGCGGATAAATAAAGTAGTCAAAATTCTCGCTTTCGTTGATCGCCGTTCTCGTTTTCCCGTATCCACAACACCGTGCTCTGCCCGGAGGTACCATTGCGCTGCAACAGCGACACCGCATCGAGCGCCGCCCGGTCCAGCCGCACCCGGCTATAGACCAGGAAGAAATTGCTCTTCACACCGAAAAGCAACCCTTGCACAGGCTTACGATTGGCCGGCCCGAGTTGCGGCAGGTTCGTATAGTCTGCGGTATCACGGTAAAACCCGCCGCGCTTGCGCGCATTCACCATCACGTTGGCATCGGCCAACGGCAGGTTGGGCGACAGCGCAGCAAGTAATTCCGGCGGCGCCGTGTTGACGTTGAGCTCGGTGCGCTGCGGCAGGATGATCAGAAAGTCCCGCAGCCGCTCCATCGCCTGCGGCGTGAACCCGCTCACCGACAGTAAATCATCCACCCGCACCAGCCCCATCGGCTCCGTGCCACCGCTCGCCCCCGACTGCGCCGCAGTCGTGCTACCGGTGCCGGTGCCGGTGCCGGTGCCAGTTCCAGTACTGGTGCCAGTACCCGCGCCGGTCGCCGGCGTGGGCGCTGGCTGCGAGCTTGCCACCTGCCTGGCCAGCGGCAGCGCCAAGCTGGGGTTGAGCTGCAACTGGGTCAGCAGGCGCTCGAACATCGCCACATCGGTCGGGCTGATCACGCGGCCCTCTGACAGATTGGTCAGATTGTAACGCGACTGCGCATCGACAATCTGGCCGGACAGCGTCGCATTGAAATTCTCGCTCTCGCGCTGTTCGCGTTCGATGTAGTCGTCGATCCTGGTTTCTTCGAGCGGCTGGGCCCAGATGCCGTTTTCAATCGTCAAGCCGCCCTTGCTGAAGAAGTCCACCTGCAGGATCAGCCTGCTCAAGCTGAGTGCGCCGCGCACGATCCAGCGCGTCTGGAATTGCAGTCGCTGGTTTTCCATCGAACGCACCTGCACCTGCTGCTGCCAGAACAGGCTGGCCACGATGGTCACCGCCAGCGTGGTCAAGAGCAGCGCGGTCACCACCGCGACGCCGCGCTGGCGCAAGAGTTGGCGTGGGCGGCCGGCCATCACAGTTCCCCCAGCAGGTAGGATTTCACCAGCGGCACTTCCTGTCCGCGCACCATCAACGTCACTTCCAGCCCGGTCGGCACGCCGGTGCCGCTGACGGGCGCGGTGCCGCTGGCCGGCAGCCACTGGTTGTCGGCCCAGTAGCGCATGGTCATCGCCTGCACGCCCGACTGCAAGACCACGCTGGCGGTCGTGCCGGTATCGCTGAGCGCAGCCTGCCACAGGGTGTCGAGCTCGCGCAGATCGCGGGTGGCGTTCGACTCAAGGCGCACCAGCACGCCATCTTCGCGCACCCGGTATGAGACCACCAGCAGCCGCGTAGGTTCATTTTCCAGCATCGCCATGCGCACCAGCGTGATGCGATTGTTTTCGACCGCGATCATCGGCCGGCGATTCAGATAGCTCGAGTTGGCCAGGCTGGACAAGTCGCTTTGCAGCTGGGCAAACGCCAGTTGCAAGCCACGCGTGTAGGCCATTTCCGTGGTCAGCGCATCGCGCGAGCGGATGATGCCGTCGAGCCCGCGCCAGCCGAGCACCGCCACAAACGCCAGGATGGTGATTGCTACCAGTAACTCGATCAGGGTGAAGCCGCGCTGGCGCGGCCGGTGCTTAGGCATCGACTGCGGCATCATGGACTGAGCACCTGCGCCAGCTTGATGATGCGGCGCTCCGGGTTGGCCTGGTCGTACACGCTTACCTCCACCCGGCGAAAGCGCGGATTTGCCGTGGCGATCACGGCCTCCTCGCACATCAGCTTGAGGTCGCCCTGCGGGCATTCGAAGGTTTGCTTGCCGATGGCCGGATAGGTGCGGGCCAGGCTCAGTTGCACCAGCCGGTTCTCGGCCGACCACGTGGCCATCATCGACGCGCGCAGGCCGGCGCTGTTCTGGGTGAGGCTGCCCACCGCGCGCAGCGAGGCGCCCAGCGCGGTGCCCACGATCACCAGGGCGACCAGCACTTCAAGCAGGGTAAAGCCGGAAGCATAAGAAGAAGCGGAAGCGCGTCGCATGATCAATCCACCATGAAGTGACCGACGCCATCGGCGCGGATGGCGACGCTGCTGCCGTCATTGCTGGCCATGGTCAACACGAACGGCTTGTCCACCGGCTCGCGGCCGAACACGATGCGCATGACGCCTTCCTGGAAATTGGGTTGCGGATCGAGCATCAGGGTGTAGGGGCCGCGCTTGAACTCGCGTGCGCGCAGCAGGTCGTCCTGCACTGCCACGTCCCACTGGCGGCCGTTGCGGATTAAAAAGCGGTAGCCGTCGCTGCTGGCCTCGAACGCCACCTGGCGGTTGCGCACGATGGCTTCGTCGCGCGCCATTTGCAGCAGCAGCGCGATGCGCTGGGCTTCCTGGTGCACGGTCTGGCGCTGGTCCGGCATGGCGTTGAGCGAGACGATCCCCAGGGTGATGCCCAGGATGACCATCACCACCAGCAGTTCAATCAGCGTGAAACCACGCGCGCGGCCCGCAACCATGGGCGTCGTCCTTAAAATAATACCGGGTGTTTACTCGTCCCAGGAACCGATGTCGGCATCGTCGCCGGTGCCGCCCGGCTGGCCGTCGGCGCCCAGCGAGTACACATCAACCTCGCCCTTGACGCCCGGCGACAGGTACTGGTACGGCGCGCCCCATGGATCTTTCGGGGTTTTCTCGATGTAGCCGCCCGCTTTCCAGCCATTGGCGGCCGGGCCGCTGGTCGGCTTTTCGCGCAGCGCCTGCAGGCCCTGCTCGGTGGTCGGGTAGCGCTGGTTGTCCAGCTTGTACAACTTGAGCGCCTGCATGATGGTGGCGATGTCCACCTTGGCGGCGGCGACTTTCGATTCGCCGGTGCGGCTGAGCAGCTTGGGCACGACCAGCGCGGCCAGCACACCCATGATGACCACGACCACCATGATCTCGATCAGGGTGAAGCCACGGGCAGCGCGTCGGGAAAGGGATAACTTTTTCATAATCTGGTGCAATAATTAGTGAGTGCAGAGTATAAGGCCGAAACACGGTCATCGACCGGATCGCGACCACGATTTTTGCGCGCCGGTGCTTAGAAAACTCTTAACCGGCGCCGGTATTTACCCTGTTTTACCGGTTTCCGGTACCTGGTAACACCGCGGTAACACCGCGGTCATGAAGCTGTCACGATATTGTCATGCAAGCATCGCAGGCCATCAATCGTGCTTGCGGGCGCTGCCCTCGATGCGTTGCAGCGCACCGTCGTTGCCGCCGCCGCCGACTGCCTGCCCCGAGCTGGCGGCCAGCGCCGATTGCTGCACCACCGGCGGCGCCGTCTCGACAAACGACTTGATGCCCAGCGCGGCGTCGATCTGGTTCGGGTAAATGATGAAACCGCGCGTGATCACCGCCGACACCTTGCGCACGTCGCGGATATCCTTGGTGGGATCGCCATCGACCAGCACCAGGTCGGCCAGCTTGCCCGGCACGATGCTGCCGCGGTCGTTGCTGGTGCGGGTGTAGCGGGCACCGTTGCGGGTGGCCACTTGCAGCGCCTGCGCCGGCGTCAAGCCGGCCTTGACCAGCAGCGCCAGCTCCGAGTGCAAGGTAAAGCCCGGCACATCGTCGGTACCGGCCACGATCGGTACGCCGGCGCGGTACATGACGCCGACGAAATCAACCATCCTGGCATACGATTTTTCGTAGCGCTGCACCTTGTCGGCCGGGATCTTCATGGTGCCGACCGAGAAACTACGCTTGACGTCGGGCGGCATGTAGTCGGCAAAGTCGGCATACGGCTCGTTGACGTCGCCGTCACGCTGCTTGAGGAAGGCGAACGCCGACAGGGTCGGGTCGATCGAGATCTGTTTTTTGGCCAACTGCGCCACGAAATCCTTGACCGGCTTCGAGTTGAGGTCGAGGTCGGCCACTTTTTCGGCCGGCAGCACGAAGCGGTTCAGGTTGCGGGTTTCGGTATCGGGCTTGACGAAGAAATTGAGCATCACCTGGTTGATGTGCTGGATCTCGTCGTAGCCGGCATCGAGCGCCTGCTGGGCGCGCAAGCCGGCCGGCACGTGGCCGGACACGCGCATGCCACGGCTGTGGGCGTATGCCACCGTGTCCTTCAGGATGTCTTTCGGGAACGAGTTATAGATCTTCAGTTGCGGGTAGCCGCGCTGGGCATACCAGTCGATGGCGTTTTTGGCGCCCTCGAGGTCCTTGACCAGGAAGCCGCCACTGGCGCTGTACGGGCTTTCGCCCTCTAAAAAGCCGGTGGGCACCACTTGCGGCGCCAGCAGCTTGCCGGTGGCGGTTTCATCGAGCATCGCTTGCAGCTGGGCGTTGTCATTGCCCATGTCGCGCACGCTGGTCACACCGGTGGAGATATTCAGGGCGCCCGACCAGCGATCGACGTGGCCGTGCATGTCGAACAGGCCCGGCAGCACGATGCGGCCGCCCGCGTCGATGATGTTTTTTGCCGCGCGCGTGGGCGAGCCGGCCGGCAGCACGGCGGTAATGCGTCCGCGCAGCAGGTAGATATCGGACGGCTGGCCCACGGTGGCCTTCTCGCTGTCGAACACGCGGGCATTGCGCACCACGGTCAAGCCGTCGAGCGGGTGTTGCAGCCTGGTGGCGACATCGGTGAGCATCTGCGCCTCGGCCGCTTTTTGACGCTGGGTCAGGTCGGGAATGGCGTCCTGCCAGCCCTGTTCGAGCATGGACAGGGCGCCGGGGATGATCACCGCGAACAGGCGCGGCTGCTCACCCGTGGTGGCCCAGTAGAACGACGGCGACAGGCCGATGCCGGTCAGCGCCAGCAACTGCACGGTCTGCTTTTCGCCGTTGGCTTTGGTCACTTGCGCCGTTTCCAGCTTGGTTTGCGACAGCGTACCGGTAGGCAGCAGCGCAATCTTGCCGTCTTTCGATGCGGCCAGCGCGGTAATCGCGGCAGACACCACTTCGAACGAACTGTTGAGCGGCACATAGCTGGCCGGCGCAGCCAGCGTGGCGCGGCCCTTGTCCGAGGTGGTGGTCCATTCGGCCACATTGCCCTGGCGCGTAAAACGCTCGTCCACCACGGCGCCAAACGTGGAATTGCCCTTGACCTGGTATTCGGTCATCAACAGGTCGGGGCCGAGTCGGAATTGTTCGGTCAGCTCGGGGCCGCGGCCGTTGTTCTTGTAGGTGAAGCGCACGGTGGTGCGGCCGTCGTCCTGGCGCTCGACCACCTGCTCGCCCATCTGCTTGTTGCTCTCGTTGAGGATGAGGAAAGTCGTGGTCGTGGCGGCATGGGCGCCGTGGGCCAGCAGGGCGGCAGCCAGGGCCAATGGTAGTGCGCGTTTCAGCATGACGGTTTTCTCCGGTGAGTATCAGGGGTGCCCGCACACGGGGCAATGCTCGTTGCGGGCCACGGAAATGCTGGTCCATTCCATGTACAGGCCGTCGAGCATCAGCAGCCGGCCAGCCAGTGACTGGCCCACATGCATCAACAGCTTCAGGGCCTCGGCCGCCTGCATGGCGCCGACCACGCCGACGAGCGGCGCGAACACGCCCATGGCAGCGCACGCCACGTCTTCGAATTGCTGGTCTTGCGGAAACAGGCACGAATAGCACGGCTGCTCGCCGCCGCGCGGATCGAACACGCTGACCTGGCCATCGAAGCGGATCGCCGCGCCCGACACCAGCGGTTTGCGCTGCGCCACGCAGGCGCGGTTGACCGCGTGGCGGGTGGCAAAGTTGTCGGTGCAGTCGAGCACCACGTCGGCGGCGGCCACCAGCTGCGCCAGGCGCGCCTCGTCCACCCGCTCGGCCAGCGCGGTGATGCGAATGTCGGGATTGATCTGCGCCATGGTGGTGCGGGCAGAGAGCGCCTTGGACTGGCCCACGCGTTCGGTGGTATGGGCGATTTGCCGTTGCAGGTTGGTCAGATCGACCACGTCGTCATCGACGATGGTGATGTGGCCCACCCCGGCCGACGCCAGGTACATGGCCGCCGGCGAACCGAGACCGCCGGCGCCGATCACCAGCGCGTGCGACGCCAGCAGGCGCTGCTGGCCCTCGATGCCGATCTGGTCCAGCAGGATGTGGCGCGAGTAGCGCAGCAGTTGCTCGTCGTTCATGTTCGGCCGCCAGCCGTTTATTGCGCGGCCGGCTGGGGTGGTGAGGGTTGCGGGGCGGCGGCTTCCGGCTTGGGCTTGGGCAGTTGCAACGGTTTGTCGCTCGGCTTGTTGGCTGGCTTGTCGGTGGACTTGTTGCCCGGCTTGGCCGGCTTGTCACCCGCTTTGGCGTCCGGCTTGCTGTCCGACTTGGTTTCACCGCTGGCCGCGCCGGGCGCCTCTTTCGGTTCCGCCTTGGACAGTTGGACCGGCAACCCCTTGAAATGGTTCAATGCCTGGGTCAACTGGAAGTCGTCCTTGGTGCCGAATTCGACCGGCTTGATTTTCTTGGCCAGTGCGATCAGGCGCTGTTCTTCTTCCAGGCTGTCGCGGCGGGCGTTCAGCGCCTTTTGTTCGGCAGCTTCGGCGGCCGGATCCTTGTCGTTGCCCAGGTGTTTTTGCAGGTCCGACTCGCGCATGCGCAGGCTGTTCAAGCCATCGCCCTCGGCGGTTTCATCGACCATCAGGTCGGGCACGATGCCGCGCGCCTGGATCGAACGGTTTTTCGGCGTGTAGTAGCGCGCGGTGGTGATCTTGACGGCGGTATCGGCGGTGAGCTGGCGCAGGGTTTGCACCGAACCCTTGCCGAAGGTCTGCGTGCCCATGATGGTGGCGCGCTGGTAATCCTGCAGCGCGCCGGCGACGATTTCGGATGCCGACGCCGAACCGGCATTGACCAGCACCACGATCGGCACATCCTTGACGCCGGCCGGCAGTTTGGCCAGCGGGTCACCCTTGCCGCCCGGGGCGTAGAACTCGGGGCGGGCATAGAAGGTTTCCTTGGCGCTGGCCAGCTGGCCGTTGGTGGACACCACCGCCGCATCGCGCGGCAGGAAGGCGGCCGAGACGCCGATGGCGCCCGGCACCACGCCACCGGGGTCGTTGCGCAAGTCCAGCACCAGGCCCTTGAGCTTTGGTTCCTTGGCGTACAGCTCGTTGATCTTCTTGACCATGTCGTCCAGCGTGGGTTCCTGGAACTGCGAAATGCGCAGCCAGGCGTAACCGGGCTCGATGATCTTGCCCTTGACGCTCTGGACGCGAATTTCCTGGCGCGTGATGGTCATGGTGAGCGGCTTGTCCTCGTCCTTGCGGCTCAAGGTGAGCGTGACCCTGGAGCCGGGCTCGCCGCGCATCTTTTTCACGCTCTCGTCGAGGTTCATGCCCTTGATGGGCGTGCCGTCGATGCGGGTGATCAGGTCGCCGGCCTTGATGCCGGCCTTGAACGCGGGCGTGTCCTCGATCGGCGACACCACTTTGATGTAGCCGTCCTCGGCGCTCACTTCCACGCCGATGCCGACGAACTTGCCAGCCACGGTGTCGCGCATTTCGCGGAAAGCGCGTTTATCAAGGTACACCGAGTGCGGGTCGAGCGAGGACACCATGCCGGCGATGGCGTCGGTGACGAGCTTCTTGTCGTCAACGCTTTCCACGTAGTCGGTCTTGATCAGCCCGAACACATCGGACAACTGGCGCAATTCGGCCAGCGGCAATGGCGCGCCGGTGACTTTTTGTGCAATGGCGGAAAATTGCATGGAAGCGGCAACGCCCGCCACCATGCCGATACCGATCAGACTGATACTCTTGAACTTGTTTGCCATGGTTTCCTTAGAACTTCACCCATCCCGACGGATCGAAGGCCGCGCCGCGCAGGCGAAGCTCAAAGTATAGCCCCGATTCCTCGTTGCCACCGCTGTTGCCCACGCTGGCAATCGCATCGCCGGCCTTGACCACGTCGCCGGGACGCTTGAGCAGCGACTGGTTGTTGCCGTAAATGCTCATGTACTGGCCGCCATGATCGACAATGATCAGGTTGCCGAAGCCGCGCAGCCACTCGGCAAACACCACCCGGCCACCGGCAACGGCATGGATCTCGGCGCCTTCGGCCGCCTTGATGAACACGCCCTTCCAGGCCGGACCGTCGCCGCGCTTGCTGCCATATTTGGCAGCGACGCGGCCGTTGACGGGCGCGCGCATCTGCCCCTTGAGGCTGGCAAAGGCGCCGGCCGGTGCCGCCGGTGCGAGCGCGATATCGGCGGCCCTGGCCGGCGGCTCCTTCGGTTCCGGCGGTACCGGCGTGGCAGCGACTTTCGGCTCGTCGGCGTCGATCGGATCGAGCTTGACCGGGGGCGGCGGCGTGACCGGGGTGGCTGGCTGCTGCGGCTTGATGGTGCCCGATTTGCCGGCGTTGGCCGTGGCGGCAGCCTTGGCTGCGGCCTCTCTGGCGGCAGCGGCGCGCGCCAGGCGCTGGCGCTCGGCTTCGGCCGCCCTGGCTTTGGCCAGCGCGCGTTGCTCGGCTTCGGCCTTGGCCTTGGCGGCGGCGCGGGCGGCGGCCAGTTGTTCCTGGCGGCGCTTTTCGGCGGCGGCAGCGGCCGCCTGTTCCTCGATCAGCTTGTTCAGGCGCGTGACCAGGCCGCCGAGGCGCTGCTCGTCGCGCTCGACATTGCCGACTTCCTTGCGCTGGGCCACCAGTTTGCTCGAGAGCTGGGCCAGCAGCGCCGCGCGGCGCGCCTTTTCCTGCTCCAGCTTGTTCTTTTGCTGCAATTGTTCCTGGGCGATCTCGCCCAGTTCATCCTTCGCGTTCTGGGTATCGGCCTGGTTGTCCTCGACCGCCTTGAGGCTGGTGCGCAAACTTTCCAGCAACTTGGCCTGCGCTTGCGACACGTACGACAGCATTTGCAGGTCGCGGTTGATGCGGTTCGGGTTGTCGCCGGAGAGCAGCAGCTTGATACGGTCCTCGTTGCCGGCCACATAGTGCTGGCGCAGCATTTGCGCCAGTTGCTGTTGCTGGTCCTTGACAGTGGCGCTCAGGCGCTCGCGCTCGGCACCGAGTGCGGTCAGCTTGCTGTTGGTATCGTTCTGCTCTTGCTGCAGGTCGCGCAAGGCGCGGTTGGCGTCCGAAATCGCGGCTTCCGATTCGGCCAGCGTATCAGCCGCGTCTTCCTTGGCGCTCTCGGTCTTGCCGATGTCTTTCTTGAGGGCGGTGAGTTTTTGCTGCAAGCTGGCGCGTTCGGCCTCGGCCAGCGCCTTTTGCTTGCTGCGCTCGGTCGGCTTGCCCGGCGCGGCGTGCGCCACCGGGACCGCCATCGAAGTGACCAAAGAGGCGGTGACCAGCAGCGCGGCACAGGCGCCGCGCCAGTTATTACTAAGCTTGGAAGAAGACAAATTACTTGGCCTTGCCCTGGTTGGCCACTGCCGCCTGCGCTGCCGCGATGGCATCGGCGTCGCCGAGGTAGTAGTGGCGGATCGGTTTCAGGTCGGCGTCCAGTTCATACACGAGCGGCTGGCCGTTCGGAATGTTGAGGCCGACGATGTCGTTGTCGCTGATGCCGTCGAGCATCTTGATCAGCGCGCGCAGGCTGTTGCCGTGGGCCGAGATGATGATCTTCTTGCCGGCGCGGATGGCCGGGGCGATTTCCTCGTCCCACACCGGTACCACGCGGGCCACGGTGTCTTTCAGGCATTCGGTCAGCGGAATCTGTTCTTTCGACAGGCCGGCGTAGCGCTGGTCGTTGAACGAGACACGGTCGTCGGACGCTTCCAGCGCCGGCGGCGGCGTGTCGTAGCTGCGGCGCCATACCAGCACTTGCTCATCGCCATACTTGGCGGCGGTTTCGCCCTTGTCCAGGCCTTGCAGGGCGCCGTAGTGGCGCTCGTTCAGGCGCCAGTCGTTCTTGATCGGCAGGTACATCATGTCCATTTCGTCCAGCGCCAGCCACAGCGTGCGCACGGCGCGCTTCAGTACCGAGGTGTACGCCAGGTCGAAGGTGAAGCCCGACTCCTTGAGCACCTGGCCGGCGGCCTTGGCTTCGTTGATGCCTTTTTCGGTCAGATCGACGTCGGTCCAGCCGGTGAAGCGGTTCGACAGGTTCCAGGTGGATTCGCCATGGCGCATGAATACGATTTTGTACATGTGAATAATCTTCAAAGAAAGGTGAGTAATAAGTGAGTAAGATCGATCGCCGCTTCTATTTTATAATGCGCGGATTCATTTAAACCATTGGAACCCTGTGAAATTCTTCATTGACAATATTTTCCTGATCGCCGTGGTGCTCGTTTCCGGCGGCGCCCTGCTGTTCCCGATGCTGAACCAACGTGGCAAGCGCGCCAACCCGGCCGACGTCACGCTCTTGATTAATCGCAGCAAGGCCACCATTGTAGATGTACGCGAGGCGAAAGACTTCGCGCTCGGCCACCTGCCGGACGCGAAGAACATCCCGTTTGCCGAATTCGACCAGCGCATCGGCGAACTGGACAAGTTCAAGAGCAAAACCATGGTGGTTGTGTGCCAGACTGGCGGCATGCGCGCCTCCACCGCCGCCAGCAAGCTCACCAAGGCCGGTTTCACCGACGTGGTGACCCTCGATGGTGGTATTGCCGCTTGGAAAAAAGCCAACCTGCCGCTGGCAAAGCCTGCACAGGCCAAGCCATCGCTGGCGAAAACGCCGGCGAAACCGCAAGCTAAATAACTGGAAGGAAGCATGATGACTGCCGAAGTGACGATGTACACCACCGCCGTATGCCCCTATTGCATCCGCGCCGAGCGGCTGCTGGAAGCGAAGGGCGTGACCGACCTGAAAAAAGTCCGCGTGGACCTCGATCCGCAGCAACGCATGCTGATGATGGAAAAAACCGGCCGCCGCACCGTGCCGCAGATTTACATCGGCGACACCCACGTCGGCGGCTTCGACGACCTGTATGCACTGGACCAGGCCGGCAAACTGACGCCCATGCTCAACGGCTGATTGAACTTTTCAGTCAACTGCGAGACCAAATACAACGCCGGGCCAGAAAGTCTTGGTTGCGATGATGGTTTTGATACAATTGCCTTCGCGTTGATTTGAGCTGTAGCATTGCCCATACCAAGCACAACTTATATTGAACGGCCACGGCCGTTCTTGTTCACCATAACGAAAGCGCTCCATGTCTGAAGAAAATCTGCAACCAGTATTCCAAATCCAACGCGTCTACCTGAAAGACATGTCGCTGGAACAACCGAACTCGCCAGCTATCTTCCTGGAACAGGAAGCGCCAAGCATCGAAGTCGCCCTGGACGTTGGCGCCGAGCCACTGGCCGAAGGCATCTTCGAATCGACCGTGACCATCACCGTGACCGCCAAAGTCAACGACAAGGTCGCTTTCCTGGTCGAAGGCAAGCAAGCCGGTATCTTCGAAGCCCGTAACATTCCAGCCGACCAGCTGGACCCGCTGCTGGGCATCGGTTGCCCGAACATCGTGTATCCATACCTGCGCGCCAACATCGCCGACGTGATCACCCGTGCCGGCTTCCCGCCAGTGCACCTGGCCGAGATCAACTTCGAAGTGTTCTACCAGCAGCGCCTGCAAGCCGTGGCTGACGCCGCTGCTGCCGCACCAGCTGCCGATGGCACCACCACGCACTAAGCAATTTGTAGCATCCGCCGCCGGTGACTCTGCCGGCGGCTGTTTCACCAGACAAGGTTTGCAATGACATTTCCCCGTTTGATCGCCGCCCTGGCCATGACGCTGGCCGCTGCCGCCAGCCAGGCATACGACTTCAAAACGGTGGGCGCCGCGCCTGCGGTGCTGTACGACGCGCCTTCCACCAAGGGTGGCAAACTGTTCGTGGTGCCGCGCGGCGCCCCGCTCGAAGTCGTGCTCACCTATGGCGAATGGATCAAGGTCCGCGATATCAACGGCGACATGGCCTGGACCGAAGCGCGCAGCCTCACCGGCAAGCGCAACGTCATCGTGCGCGCCGCCAACCTCAAAGTACGCAGCACCCCGGACGATGCCGCCACTGCGGCCTTTATCGCCGACAAGGGCGTGCTGCTCGAAGTGCTGGACACCGCCGCCGGCGGCTGGCTCAAGGTTCGCCATAAAGACGGCGTGACCGGCTACGTCAAGAACGCCGACATCTGGGGCGTATGATTCCCGCTCAACAAACCGCAGTAGCCGGCACCAGCAAGGTTACCGTGCTGGGCGCTGGCGCCTGGGGCACGGCTGTCGCCATGGCACTGGCCCAGCGCCACGACGTGCTGCTGTGGGGCCGCAATGCCGCCGCCCAGCACGCCATGGGCGAAGCGCGCGAAAACACCGATTACCTGCCCGGCCACCCGTTTCCCGAGCGCCTGCACGTGGCTGCCGGTTTCGACGCGGCGCTGGCCCATGCGGCAGGCCCCGACGGCCTGCTGATCGCGGCCTGCCCGGTGGCCGGCCTGCGACCGTTATTAAAACAACTGAAACCCCACAACATCGCCCACGTGGTGTGGCTGTGCAAGGGTTTCGAATACGATACCGGCCTGCTGCCGCACCAGATCGTGCGCGAAGAACTCGGCGACGGCGTCGCCGGCGGCGCCCTGTCCGGCCCGTCGTTCGCGCAGGAAGTGGCGCGCGGCCTGCCGTGTGCGCTGACCATCGCGTCCACCTCGAGCCAGTTGCGCGACAGCGTGGTGGCAGCCGTCCACGGCGGCAACGTGCGCGTCTATTCGAGCGCAGACCTGGTCGGCGTGGAAGTGGGTGGTGCAGTAAAAAATGTGCTGGCGATTGCTACCGGCGTGGCCGACGGTTTGGGCCTAGGCCTGAATGCCCGCGCCGCGCTGATCACGCGTGGCCTGGCCGAAATTACGCGCCTGGGCACCGCGCTGGGCGGCCAGGCCGAGACCTTCATGGGCCTGACCGGCATGGGCGACCTGATTCTGACCTGCACCGGCGACCTGTCGCGCAACCGCCGCGTCGGCCTGGCGCTGGCGCAGGGCAAGGCGCTGGACACCATCGTCCAGGAGCTGGGCCACGTGGCCGAAGGCGTGCCTTGTGCCAAGGCCGTGCGCGAACTGGCGGCACGCATCGGCGTCGAGATGCCGATCACCAACGCGGTGGCCGGCGTACTGTTCGACGGCGACTTGCCGCAGGCGATGGTGCTGCGCCTGCTGGCGCGCGATCCGCGCGACGAAAAGGTGCTGCGCTAGGCTTCGTTGAAGCCTGGCGGTATCACTCCTCGATGATCTCTTCCTTCGCGCCCCGCATCCATTCCACCAGCGGGAACGCATCCTTCAAGCCGCTGGCAAGAATAGGCACCAGCAACTCCGGCTGGTTGAGCGGCAAATCGATCTCGGTCCAGATGAAGAAACTTTTCAGCTTGATGTACTCGATGTGCTCGTGCGCCGGATCGAAACCCTTGGGCGGACGCATCAACTTGCCTTCGTCGCGGATATCGCCGAAGGTCAGCTTCAGCTTTTTGTTCTTCAACACTTTCTTGAAGCCGGCTGCGTCATCGACCATGTGCTGGCGCAGCGCCTTCAAACGCCCGGCCGGCGGCATGTACTCGCCGGCGCCAAACAGCATGCGGCCCGAACCGTCGATCTGCATGTAGTAGGTAGGGCCGCCGGCCTTGCTGGGGCGGCGCATGTCGTTGGGCGCCACGGCCGCCGAAAAGCGCGTTTTATACGGGCTTTTATCGTGCGCAAAACGGACGTCGCGGTTGATGCGGAACATCGCCTTCTTCGGGTTGCTGAACTTGACCGCCGGATCGAACTTGCCGAGTTCGGCAATCATCTCGGTGACCACTTGCAGGAATTCTTCGCGCAGGATGTCGTAGCGCGGCTTGTTCATCACGAACCAGGGACGGTTGTTGTTGTCCGCCAGTTCGCGCAAAAATTGCGTCAGATCGCGTAAATGCATGGGTGTGACTGAACCTTATTTGGGGGGCGGGCGCTTGCCGACGGTAACGTCGAGCGTGGTCTCGCGGCTCTTGCGCAGGACCTTCATTTTAGCTTTTTCCCCCGGAACCAGTTGGGCGATCTGGTTGAGCATGCCGGTAGTGTCGCTGACCGGCTTGTCGTCCACCGACAGCAGTATGTCGCCGGGCCGGACGCCGCCCTTGTAGGCGGGTCCGTTGCGCACCACGCCTGCAATCATGGCGCCGTTCTGGCGCGGCAGGCTGAAGCTGCGCGCCAGTTCCGGCGTGATGTCCTGGGTTTCCACGCCGATCCAGCCGCGCACCACGTGGCCCGACTTGATGATCGCTTCCATCACGGTTTTCGCCGTGCTCATCGGGATGGCAAAACCGATACCGACCGAGCCGCCCGACTGCGAATAAATCGCCGAATTAATCCCCAGCAGGTTGCCGTGCGTATCGACCAGCGCCCCGCCCGAGTTGCCGAAATTGATCGCGGCATCGGTCTGGATGAAGTTCTCGAAATGGTTGATGTGCAGGTTGTTGCGGCCGAGCGCGGAAATGATGCCCATGGTCACGGTCTGGCCCACGCCAAAGGGATTGCCGATGGCCAGCACCACATCGCCCACTTGGGCCTGCTCGGCCTGGCCTAGCACGATCACCGGCAACTTTTCCAGCTCGATCTTGATCACGGCCAAGTCGGTCTCGGGATCGGTGCCCACGACCTTGGCGGCAGCCTTGCGGCCATCGGCCAGCATCACCTCGATCTCGTCGGCCGCTTCCACCACGTGGTTGTTGGTCAGGATATAGCCTTCGGCCGAGACGATCACGCCGGAGCCGAGCGACGAATCCTCCTCGTCGCCCTCATCGCCGAAAAAGCGCTTGAAGAACGGGTCTTTCATCAACGGATGCTTGCTGCGCTTGGGCCGCTTGCTGGTGACGATGTTGACCACGGCCGGCATGGCGCGCGCGGCCGCATTGCGGTACGAGCCCCCGGCTAGTGCCGGCGGCTTCGACGGGCCGGCCTCGAGCATCGGCGCGGGCCGCTCGGCGCTGCCCATTTGCTGCAGGCGCACGGGCGCGGCGCGGTCGGTGACGACCGCCGTGTAGACAAAATACAGTGCCAGCGCGACGGTGACCGTTTGCGCAAACAACAACCAGAGTCGTCGCATAATTCAACCCGCCACGGCGGGCGTCCTCGTTAATTCTTCGGTGAAGCGTTGCTGTTTTTCAGCGAATCGCGGATCTCGCGCAGCAGCACGATATCTTCCGGCGTCGGTGCCGGCGCGGCAGGTTCGACCGGCTTTTCCAGGCGTTGGCGCGCACGGTTCATCAGGCGTACCATCTGGAAGATGATGAAGGCCAGAATGATAAAGTTGAGCAAGATGGTGATGAAGTTACCATAGGCGAACACAGCGCCCAGTTTCTTGGCTTCATCGAGGGGCAGGCTGCTGGCCTGGCCGTTGAGGGGAATGTAGTAGCTGGCGAAGTCCAGGCCGCCGAACAGGATACCGATCGGTGGCATGATGATGTCCTTCACCAGCGAATCGACGATCTTGCCAAAGGCGCCACCAATGATCACACCGACCGCGAGATCGACCACGTTGCCCTTCATCGCGAATTCTTTGAATTCTTTCATCATTGCCATATTCTTACCCCTCGACGTGTGGTCTTTTGTTTACAAAACTGCCCAAGGATCATACTATTTTTTCAATTGGATTCCAAACACCCTTGCCGTTTGCACACATCGACAAGGAATTAGTTTAAGTTTGACCTATATCAATAAAATAAAAAACAGGGGACGATTCAATAGCGCACCGTTCGCGGAAAACTGGCGCAAATCGGCGGAAGGCGCTCGAAAGTTACTTTTGAGAAAGCTTTTCCCGCCTTGTGGAACTCCCCTTCCCTTATAATTTTTGAGGTTGCAAGAAGCACACATCGAGTGCTCGGGACTTGGTCGGTTCTCCGGAGCATAGGCGCTGCACGGCAGGCAGATTTTTGTTGGCACTTTAAGAAAAAGATTGGGGTAAGAATGGGTAACGAAAAACAGATCGATTCCGGTCGCCGCAACCTGATCGTCGCGACGGGCGCGGCGGGGGGCGTGGTGGGGTTGGCGACGGCGGGGGCGCTGGTCTCCACCTTCCAGCCATCCGAACGGGCCAAGGCGGCGGGTGCGCCGGTCGAGGTCGATATTGCTGCCCTCAATCCGGGCGAAATGGTCACCGTCGAGTGGCGCGGCAAGCCGGTCTGGGTTCTCAAGCGCACGCCGGAAATGGTGGCCTCGCTCAAGAAAACCGACGGCAAGGTGGCCGATGCCGAATCGAAACGCAATCCCGACGAATACACGCCCGAGTACGCCCGCAACGAATGGCGCTCGCGCAAGCCCGAAATCCTGGTCGCGGTCGGCATCTGTACCCACCTCGGCTGTTCACCGTCGTCCAAGTTCCAGCCCGGTCCGCAGCCCTCGCTGCCCGACGACTGGGAAGGCGGCTTCCTGTGTCCCTGCCACGGCTCCACCTTCGACATGGCCGGCCGCGTCTTCAAGAACAAGCCGGCGCCGGACAACCTGCAAGTGCCGCGCTATATGTTCCTCTCCGACACCAAGCTGGTGATCGGCAAAGACGAGAAAGGCGAGGCATAAACCATGGCGGCGTTCAAAGAGACCAAGCTTCCGGCCGATGCTCCGGCCGCACAAAAAGCCCTCGGCTGGGTAGATGACCGTTTTCCGCTGACCAAGCTGTGGAACGACCAGTGGGGCAAGTACTACGCCCCGAAAAACTTCAATTTCTGGTACATCTTCGGCTCGCTGGCGATGCTGGTGCTGGTGCTGCAGATCGTCACCGGCATCTTCCTGACGATGCACTACAAGCCGGACGCCACCCTGGCGTTCGCCTCGGTCGAGTACATCATGCGCGAAGTACCGTGGGGCTGGCTGGTGCGCTATATGCACTCGACCGGCGCCTCCGCCTTCTTCATCATCATCTACCTGCACATGACGCGCGCGCTCCTGTACGGTTCGTACCGCAAGCCGCGTGAGCTGATCTGGCTGTTCGGCTTTGCCATCTTCCTGTGCCTGATGGCCGAGGCGTTCTTCGGCTATCTGCTGCCATGGGGTCAAATGTCGTACTGGGGCGCGCAGGTGATCGTCAACCTGTTCGGCGCCATTCCCGTGATCGGTCCCGACCTGTCGCTGTGGATCCGGGGCGACTACGTGGTGTCCGATGCCACCCTGAACCGCTTCTTCGCCTTCCACGTGATCGCCATTCCGCTGGTATTGCTGGGCCTGGTAGCAGCCCACCTGATCGCGCTGCACGAAGTGGGCTCGAGCAACCCGGACGGCATCGAAGTGAAGGAAAACCTGGGCCCGGACGGCCACCCGCTCGATTCCATCCCGTCGCACCCGTATTACACGGTGCACGACCTGTTTGGCGTGTCGGTATTCCTGTTGATCTTCAGCTGCGTGGTGTTCTTCGCGCCGGAAATGGGCGGCTACTTCCTCGAGTACAACAACTTCCTGCCCGGCGACTCGCTGAAAACTCCGCTCCACATCGCCCCGACCTGGTACTTCACGCCGTTCTACTCGGTGCTGCGCGCCACCACGGCCGACTTCATGTGGGTGCTGATGTGCTTTGTGGCCGCTTACACCGTGTTCATCTGGCTCAAGTCGCGCCTGTCGCGCATCACCAAGATCATCATTGCCGTAGTGGCCCTGCTGGCCATTATCGGCATGCTGCCGCAAGTGCTCGACGCCAAGTTCTGGGGCGTGGTGTTCTTCGGCGGCTCGGTGGTGATCCTGGCCTTCATGCCTTGGCTCGACCATTCGCCGGTGAAGTCGATCCGCTACCGTCCAAGCTGGCACAAGTATGTGTACGCGGTGTTCTTCATCTCGTTCATCATCCTGGGCATTCTCGGCACGCTGGCGCCGACCGACCTGTTCACCATCATTTCGCAAGTATGCACCCTGTTGTACTTCAGCTTTTTCCTGTTCATGCCGTGGTGGAGCACGATGGGCACGTTCAAGAAAGTGCCCGACCGCGTGGTTTTCCATCCGCACTGAGCCGCTGAATCTCCGTACATAAAGGACTAGACATGAATTTTGCGAAGAAACTTCTGGCCGCGCTGGCCCTGGTGCCGGCGCTGGTACTGGCAAATGAAGCCGGTTTCCCTTACGATAAGGCCCCTGACCGTTCGAATAACATGGCCGCACTGCAACATGGTGCAAAATTATTCGTCAATTACTGCCTGAACTGTCACAATGCGTCCTCGATGCGGTACAACCGCCTCAAGGACCTGGGACTGACCGACGCACAAATCCGCGATAACCTGTTGTTTACTGCGGATAAAGTGGGCGCCATGATGACCACGAGCATGAATCCGAAGGATGCCAAGACATGGTTTGGCGCGGTACCGCCGGATTTGTCGGTGATCGCACGGGCCAAGGCGTCGGGTTCGGGCAGCGGATCGGATTATCTGTACACGTACCTGCGCACGTTCTACAAGGACGATACCCGCCCGAACGGCTGGAATAACCGGGTACTGGAAAACGCCGCGATGCCGCATGTATTATGGGAATTGCAAGGCGCACAGAAGATCAAGACGAAGGATGTGCCTGATCCGCACGACAAGGGCAAGGTGGTCCACCAGTTCGACGGTTTCGAACAAGTCGCGCCGGGCACCATGAGTAAGTTAGAATTCGATAACGCGGTGGCCGACCTGGTTGGCTACATGCAATGGATGGCGGAACCTGCGGCGCAGACCCGCAAGAAACTGGGCGTGGTGGTGGTCTTGTTCCTGTCCCTGTTTGTCTTGCTGGCCTGGCGTTTGAACGCGTCGTACTGGAAAGAAGTGAAATAATCGAGAGCGCCGAAACAGATTTTCGGCGCTTGTTTTTGCGATGCCCGCCTGAGCGGGCAATCGGTTCTGGGGTGATCCGTTCGACGGCTCGCCCCCTTTGTTTCTAAGGAACTATAACAAATGATGGTTCTCTACTCGGGCACGACGTGCCCATTCTCGCAACGTTGCCGCCTGGTGCTGTTTGAAAAAGGCATGGACTTCGAAGTACGCGACGTTGACCTGTTCAACAAGCCGGAAGACATTTCGACCATGAACCCGTACGGCCAGGTGCCGATCCTGGTCGAGCGCGAACTGATCCTGTACGAATCGAATATCATCAACGAATACATCGACGAGCGCTTCCCGCACCCGCAGCTGATGCCGGCCGATCCGCTGATGCGCGCGCGTGCCCGCCTGATGCTGTTCAACTTCGAGAAAGAGCTGTTCGTCCACGTGCACGTGCTCGAGAGCGAACGCGCCAAGGGCAACGACAAGAGCCACGACAAGGCCCGCGCCGAAATCCGCGACCGCCTGACCACGCTCGCGCCGCTGTTCCTCAAGAACAAGTACATGCTCGGCGACGAATTCTCGATGCTGGACGTGGCCGTTGCGCCGCTGCTGTGGCGCCTCGACCACTACGGCATCGAACTGTCGAAGACCGCCGCGCCGCTGATGAAATACGCCGAACGTATCTTCTCGCGCCCGGCCTACATCGAAGCGCTGACCCCGTCCGAAAAAGTGATGCGTCGTTAATGCCGGGGGCGCTGTGCGCCCTGGTATGAATGGTTGCAATAGTTGATCGATCGGCGCGCCCTGTTGTTCTGCCAGCGGGGCGCGCCAAGTTTCACCGTAGTCTGGAAGACCATGTCCGAAATCTCAACCAAGCCTTACATGCTGCGCGCCATCTACGAATGGTGCACCGATAGCGGCTATACGCCCTACCTGGCCGTCAAGGTCGACGCTTCGACCACGGTCCCGATGGAATACGTGAAAAAAGGCGAAATCGTCCTCAACATCAGCTTCGGCGCCACGTCCGGCCTGAAAATGGACAACGACGCCATCCGCTTCCACGCCCGCTTTGGCGGCGTCTCGCGCGAAATCTACGTGCCGGTCAACAACGTGATGGCGATCTACGCCAACGAAAACGGCCAGGGCATGGCGTTCGAGCCGCAACTCGGTGGCAGCGATGCTTCCGCCGGACAATCGTCGCCCGTGGTAGAAGAACCAAGCGCACCGGCACTCGCCTCCGTCCCGTCGATCGCCCCCGCACCAGCACCGGTGTCGACCGCCAAGCCGGACGACGGCGCATCGCCCGACGACGACAACGAACCACCACGCAAGGGCGGCCGCCCGACCCTGACGCGGATTAAATAGCGTATAATCTGCCCCGTACAAGTTTCGCCGACTTAGCTCATTTGGTAGAGCAGTTGATTTGTAATCATCAGGTGGCCAGTTCGAAACCGGCAGTCGGCACCAGAAATTAGCAGTAAAAATAAAGGGTTACAGGCTTTGGCTTGTGACCCTTTTTCTTTGCCATGCTTTTCATAGCTGTAGCGCGCCGAGCAATTTGGCACTGAAAATTGCTCGATTTGGCACGCACTATATGTCGGATAAACGCCGCCCTTACTAGCGTGATCTCAGCGCGAAACGCAGGAAAAACTGCGCACCCGCCAACACCTCTTTTGATGCCAACTCAGCAACTGGTACCGACCTCATATCCGCGATATAGAAGGCGTCCAGCCCTTGGCGAGAATTGTAGTAACTGGCGGTATAGGGCCTTGCACCGAACCATCGGTCAGACGGCCCAAAATGCTCAAACCCCACAAGGTAGTGGGAATTGGAGTACAGCACCTGGACCTCGTAGTCGAACTCCCTGGGCTGAGTGATGCTCTCAACGATGCCCGAGGCATCGCTGTCAACTACCCATTTCATTCCATCGTGATGGCACAGCACACCGTCAAAATTCGGCAGTGCATAGGGCAGTCCGGACGTTCCATTGTTAAACAGAGCATCAATAAAAACATCCCGAGGCTCTGGCATTGACGGAAAGACTAAGTCCTTCAATGCGCGGTAGACAATATTGTTGCCCACTTTTGTGAAGTGAATGTTATCGAATCGCCAAATTGAACGTGGGATATGACCGAGCACATCGTAGAGATCGAGGTAGAAACACCCATACTCGCGGGCGACTTGTTGGATTTTTTTCAGCCACGCAAATACCGGCAGCCCCGCCCATCCGACAATTGATGTCTTCGTTTCAGCATTAAATGAACTCGATGGCGGCGGGCTGATAAACACAATTTCGCTGTTCGGTTTCAGCTCTCGGGTCATCGAGACGATGCTGACCAGATCGTTGTAGAACTGCTCTGGCGTTCTCTGCTGTGCAGGGTCTGCGCTGAGCATGTCATTGGCCCCCAGCGCCAGGAACAGTACATCAGGCGCATACCGTCCAATTCGCATACCGTAGTCGTCGAGAGTATTTTTTGCCGTCCAGCCACCATGCCCAGTCAGGTGAATACTCGGGTTGTGGTGTGTCACCCCAAGGATGAATGCCCCTACCGCCGCAGCAGCGGGAGTACCATCCGGATTTTTAAAATTTTGGAGCGTGATGACGCCACTGGGGACCACTGCCCGAACCATATCGTGCCCCCGAAATGGCCCGTTTTTGCCGTCCAGATTGATGGTTTGATTGAATACCCCATCAACGTAAATATCAACGTTCCCACAGCGATTATCAGCTGGATTTTTCGCAAACAACAACACGGCAGTGCCATAGATATTAGAGGGAACACGGTCTCGGAGCGTGATTTGAACGCGCTGCGCGTTAGTCGCCAAAAACTGTTTATAACGATTATTGAACGGGAACGTATATTGGGACGAGCTATTGAAAAATCCGTTCGCTCCCTTCACGACCAATTTTTCCGTTGAAATAAAAAATGGATCGGAGGCATAGCATGCATCCCGCAACATGTGCGCCCACGACATGAGGCCAGGTGGATTGTCGTATGCGTTGCCGCCAGGATCAAGGCCGTCACCAAACCCATAGGCACTAAACGAGGTAGAGTCGCCTCCGATCACTTTCGGGCCGTCAATTGTCAACAGTGTGGAGATATCAGCGCGCCGGACATGCTGAATATTTCCCAGGGTCTCCGCGACGGTTTCCGGCACGCCGCCGGCCCCGATAGTGCCGATCCGCGATGCGCCATCGTGCACGCCCAGTTCGGCGCTGGTGATACCCTGAATCACGCGGAATTTTTCTGCTTCAAATACACCATTGGTGGTAAAAGGCAGCGCATCGAGCTTCGGTGCATAGGTCACGCCATCATGCTGAACACACTGTGTTGCAATGGTCATGAGCAGACCAGCATCATAATTCACAGGCAAGAGATAGCCCAGCGTTGCGGTTTCAGCGGTCAGGTTGAATACCATACCTAGCTGATTAACCTCACGAGTCCACTGACCCTGAGCGGCGACGTGGGCATCAGCTTTAGCAACAAATTCGTCCGAGCTATCGCCCCGTGAGGGGTTTGGTGGCAGATCGGTAATCGGCTTTTTCAGTACGGTCATCAGGTCAATCCTTCAATTTCAATGGAGCACACGGAATAATTTGTATATGGGATGTCGATGGATAAATCTCGATAGAACCCGTAGGCGATGGATGCCCCAAAGCGCTTGCTGGCTTGGTAGACAATCGCTACAGATTCATACTGAGATAGCATGTCAAATACTTGGTCGACCGAGCTATTTTCCAGCCACAAAGGAATGGTGACTCGCCGTGAAAATGCGCGCTTGATAACGTCGAAATTCCCGAATTTATCCCGGTCTTTCAGGCTGTAACTAGACAGGGCAATCCTCGTACCCTTCTGCGTTTCGCCTATCACTTTTGCATGCCCCATCACTAGGCCGCCGCAGCGAACCGTGTGGCCGATGTTGATCATTTCCACGGTGATGGTCATGTTTGAATAGAGAGGCAAATCCGTGAACATGATGTCTCGGACCGTAACAATCGGCTCAAAGAAGTAGCTGTACCAGTCTCGAATTCCACTGTTGGTCGCCGGGTTATGGGTGCGTTGATAGACGACGCCAAACTCGGCATCCTCCGCCGTCACCCGGATAATGGTGCAGTTAATATTTAACAGCGCCAGTCCATTTGCAATACCGCTGGTTTTGATCTTGAACGTGAGGTTATCGGGATTGGTCGCCTGCGTCGTGATGCTGCTGTCGAAAGCTCGGTAGCGATTTGTAGCCCCTTCCGGCTCCCAGGCCAGTGGGCTGGTCGCTGGATCTTTGCCACTGTTTCCATCTTCAAGTGACACGAAGATTTTGTGGAAATTAGGGCGACTGACCATTACCCTGGCGCCTACCGAATACATAGCACCTGGATCGTAGTGAGGGCAGTCATCTTCGGGAACGTTGCAATACACCAGCATGTCGTCAGTAATGGTGAGAGGACGGATGATGTTCATGCGTTCTCCTTTACCAGCGTCACGTTGAGAGGTACGTCCGCTTCGCTGCGAACCAGCAAGCCACCGCCGTCCCAACGCTCCGCGTAGCGCGCCAATTTCGCAACGCTTTGAGCAATGGCGATGTCGCCATCTTGGGATTGCACGGCCAGCTCCTCCAGTGCCAAGCGCATCAACCTCATTTCATCGACCAGCGCGTCGTTATCGCCTCCCGACAAGATCGCTGCAGTTTGCATGTGGTTGTAAATGCGCGATGGACCGGTCACTTCAAGCTCGGGGCCATTCTCGCCAACCAAACGCAATCCGCCACCGAAATCGCCACCGCTGGCAAAGCCGGGGATTTTCACGCCATATTTAACGGTGCTTTGTGCAGTAGTAGCTAAGCTGGCGGCGGTCTGCCCACGTATTACTGCCAGTTCTACAGCATTGCGTGCCTGGGCTTCGGCCAATGACAACATCGCCTGGGACAGGTCAGGTAAGGATGCTGCGGCATCTTGGTCGCCGGCACGCGCCTTTGCAGTTGCCACCGCAAATGCCGCCTGCGCTGACACATAGGACTGAGCTTTGTCGGTACCTACGAGGCCACGAATGCGACGGATCTCGTCGACGATGCTGTCGGTGACTGACTGCCATGCCTCGGTGATTTTCTTCGCGGCCTCGACGGCATCCTCAGCCGCCGGGTAGACCTTTGCAAATTCAGGTGCCAACGCCAGCAACGCAGCGTACTGCTTGGCGCCCGCCTCGGTGGCCAGCGCACCAGAGTTAGCCAGGCCCAATACCACATCTTTGTACTGATCGCGCGTGGTGACACCTGCCAGGCCCAGCGCAGCCATCTGCTGCGTCACCATCTTGGTGACGGGTGCCAGGCGCTCCGCTTCGCTCAAAAAGTCGTTGGCAAACGCCTCCGTCTGCGACTGCAGTTTGTCGAGTCCACCGACCAGGTTGATCAGGTACTCGCGTGCGGTCAGGCTGGCGATACCCACCATGCCGAACGTGGCGCCGATGGATCGCAACACCGAGTCGAGGCCGGCATAGTTCGATGCGACACGCACCAGCGTTTCGCCCAGCCCCTCGCCGACTTTTTGGAACTTGACGATCTCGGGGAATGTGGCGGTGGTCACTTTGTCAAATGCGACACTGACGCCGGCCGACAGTGCATCGATCAGCTCCTGCCCCTTCAGCTCCCGAGTGCTGACCGAGAAATCGATGACGACCTTGTTGATCGCGTCGGTCAGTACCTTGCCATCGGACCCCAACTGGATACCGGCGCTCAGCACCAGGTCACCCATATTGTCAAAAATGAGGGTGAACGGCTTCAGCGTTTCAGCGCTTAACGCTGCCCTGTTGGTGTAGCTGTTCGACGAGTTACCGTGGAACCAGCCACCATCGCTGGTTTTCGTCACGTCCTCGTACTGGGTCGCCTTGCCGGCCCCGGCGCGCAGCGCGCCCAGGGTGCCGCTAAATTGCACGCCGCTGTCCGTAATGGTCGTGCTCTTGTCACTGCCGAACGTGCTCTTCGTGGATGAATTAACGGTACCAAATGCACTGCCGCCTGTCAGGCCCGCTGTCTGGAACAGCCCCGCTGCGGCGCCACTGAGCGCCGTCTCGATATTGCGCAGTGCCGTCAGCATCGAGTTCTGGAATCCCAGTTCCATCGAGCTGTTCTTCTCCATGATCTCCAAGGACTTGGCCATCGACTCGCTCTTGGCCGTCGAGTCGCCCAGCACGGTGCCGGTTCCCTGGGTTTTCTGTCGGTCCTGAAATGTTGTGGCGACAGGTCCACCGCCGCCGCTCATGCTGGAACCCATACCAGCCATGAACGCGATGATCGCAGCGGCACCTATGAAGCCGTACACGCCCATCTGTTCGAACGCCTTAGCCACGCCGGCAATGGTGCTGGCAGTCGTCTTGACGGCGCTGTTGGCCACCGAAACGCCAGTGGTGGCGGTATCGACAGTGGCAGCACCGATCATCGCAGCCGATTCAAACCCCTTGCCAGCCACAACTGCAGTGGTCTTGGTTGTAGTAGCGGTCAGCGATTGCACCAGGGACTGGGCCGTCATCGCCATCTCAGCAATGCGGAATGCCTTCTCGGTGGTAGCCAGCAGCTTGTAGCCAGTGGTGCCTTCTTTGAAGTACGCCTTTGCCGCGCCGGTGATGTCGCCGTAGGTCTTCACCTGGGCGCGTGCGGATGCCTGCTGAGCAGTCGCCTGCAGGCGCAGTTTTTCAGGGTCATCATCCTTGCGTCCCTTGGTAGCATTCGCCAGGTCGTTAGTAATCTGGAGCTGGCGTGCCGAGTTCTCGGCATACGCCTTGAACATGCCACCAATGGCTTTGCCGCCGTCGCTGAAGGCGCTGGTGAGCGATTCGGAAATGGAGGTGCCGACCTGCTTCCATTCCTGGACGGCGCGCTGCGCAGCGCGCTGCAACCCCTTGTCAACGTCTTGCTGATCCAGGCCATCGGCCAGGCGCAAACGCACGGCACGCTGGTCTTCCAGGTACTTCAAAATCTTCTTGCCTTGCTCGACTTCGATTTCGGCAGCACCGTTAATTTTCTGGTCTGCCACAAATTGCTGCTGACTGGCGATGGCCAGCGACAGGCGCGCGGCCGTCTCACGCTCGATAGCGCCACGGGACACTTCATGCGCCGAGTTGACCTGATCGATCTTGTCCGCCTCGGCCGACAGGGTGCTCAGGTACTTGTTCATGGCGTCGTCCGACGCCGACACCACGGCATCCTGGCGCAGGATCGAGGTTATGCCCAGCAGGTTGATCTCGTCCTCACGCTTGTTCTGAGCTGCCGTTCGCTTGGCCTCAAGCGCTGCAATTTGCGCACCATGGCGTGCGGTTTCGGCCTCGGTCAGGTTGTGGTGGGCGCGCAGGATATCGATCTGCTTGGTGTAGCCGGTAATCTCCGAGTTGACCGATGCCTCCAGGTTATCCCGCTTGTTTTGATAGTATTTTTCGTCGCTCAACCTACCGGCAGCATGGAACATGTCATCGATTTTGGTGAGCTGCGCGATGAGATTTTTTTCCTCATTCACAGCATCATCGACTCGCGCCATTTGACTATTGAGGTCGATGTTGTCGGCGGCATCAACACGCGGCGCTTTCTGCTTGGTGCTGTGCGCGGCGGTGAGCTGCTTCACGTGCTCAGCGACGGCCTCTGGCGTGATCAGCACACTGGCTGGGTTGACCTTTTTGATTTTCTCGATGTCTTCGTAGTAACCGCGCAATGCAACCTGCAACTCGTTCAGGCCGCGCTTCTCCAGCCGTACATTGTCGGCTGTGATACGCGATGCCGCGTGGACAGCTTCCGACTGGGCGAGTTTCCGCGCGCCCTCTGCCTCGGCTTCCTGGTTGACCTTATTGAGGTTCGCCTGGGCCACGGCCAGATCTCGCACGGCCGCCGCGCGAAGTTTCGCTAGCGTGGCTTCGTTGTAGGCCTGACGGTCGCCGCCGTTGATGGCGGAGTAGGAGCCGTTGTCGATTTGCGAGATCGTCGTTTGCAGACGCGTCACCTCGCTGGCCGCCGTTGATTTCTTACCCCAGTCGCCCACGGCATCGACCGCACGTCCGATAGCTTCTCTGATGCCATGCCAGCCCTTGGCGACGTTCCCCAGGTTGGCAGTCATTTCCTCGGCACGATTGTGCAGGTCATCGGCGAACGCCTTGGTTGCGAGCGCGCTGGCGCCTTTGGCATCGCCTTCTTTTTCCAAGGCGCGGATCTGCTCGTACACAGCCTCGGTCAGGAAATGGTACGTGTCGTCCAGCTTGACGGTGGCGCGTGACACCACCTCGGTGGCGCGCGCCGTGCTGCCGGTCGATTGCACTGCCAACGATTCAAACTGTTTAATTGTTTTTTCAATGGAGATACCGGCGCCGTGCTCGAGCGCGACGACTGCCTCGGTGATGTAGCCAATCTGGTCCCCGGTGAACTTGCCCGACGCGGCCAGTTCGGTGACAGCCCGTTTTGCGGCACCGATGCTACCGCCAGCTTCGACGGCCGCATGCGCCATCGCATTCAGGGAGTCGGACGTTTCGCCGGCATAGTTGCCCGTCATGATCAGCGCGTTGTTCATTTCCTTCTGCTCGATGCTGCCCTTGATCCAGGCATACGCCAAGCCGGCGACCGCAGCAACCGCGCCCAGAATCGCCAGGCCCAGGCCGCTGAACAGGAACGACGCGGCGCCGGTCTGCTCGGCCAGCACCATCAGCGATCCGCCGAAGTTGGTGAAGCGGCTTTGGCTCAGTTCGTGGGCGAGGACGATCAACTCCTTTTTCGACTGCGCCGTGGAGAAGCTGAATTCATGGTGGGCCTTGGTCGCGCCGCCGACCTCGGCGGCCTGTTTCTTGGCCGCTTCGGTTGCCTCGTTCAACCGGGTGATCAGTGGCGCCGCTTCTTGGCTGACGCCCAGTTGGGCCGCCTGGTGCGTGAGCAACTGGGTGCGAGACATGCCGACCGTCGCAGTCTGTTCTTTCAGTTTGGCGATAAAGTTGTCGGCGGCGACGCCTTGGCGTTCCTCGGCAGCGATCATCTGCCGCAGTGCCTCGGTGTTGCTGGCGATTGCACCCGCCTGCGCCTGGGTGGCGCGGGTGCCGCCCAGCATTTTTGCCTCGTACTGCGCCAGCTCGGCAGCGTTTTTCCCGAGTTGGTCATACTGGCGCTGCAACGAGGCGACGAACTTTTGTGATTCTTCCGACGCCACGCCGCCCGTGTTGGTGGTCCTGGCGGCCGACGACGCGCTCATCTGCGCATTGGCACGTGCAAGCACCGCAGCGAGGTTGGTGTTTTCGTCGGCATGATGGCGCGTACTGACAGCGGACAGTTCGGATGCGCGCGATTCGGCCTCAAGCGCTGCGGTCTGCTCGCGAGACGCAGCGACCATCGCCCTGATGCGTGCGGTCGCAGCCTCCTCAGTTTCCGCTTTTTTTACAACGGCGTCGGCCGACTTGTGGACGGCATCCGTTCCAGCCGTGAATCCCTCGGCCATCGCACGTCCAGCCTGCTCGACGGACGCCGCCATTTTCTTGGCGGCTGCGTCGATACCCTCGATGGTCGGTGCAGCTTGCTGCCCATCGACGGAAATGCGGACCCCGAATTCAACAACCTGGTTAGCCACGGTTTTCTCTTTCTCTAATCACTTTTAACGCTGCGTTTTCCATCTGTCGGATGCCAGCCAATATTTCTGGCCAGAGAGGCTGTTCAATGCCCATCAGCCTCACGGTCGACTCCAGGGCGCGGTAGTCAATCCCCTCGGTGATGAGGGACGCCATCCCGACGCCTACCCGGCGCCACTGGGTATCAAGGTTCACGAACACGTCAACGATGAGTTCGTTCTCGGGGAAAATTTCAAACTTTGGGGCGGGGCGCGCGGCGAAGTGGCGGGCCTCCTGTTTCAGCCCAAATCCGTCAAGATCGGACGCCATTTCGTCCGCGCCCTGGGCGATGCTGCCGCCTGCCCAGAACGCGGCAGCATCCTTTAGTTTTTTGCTTTAACGTTTTTCAGCGAATCGAAATAGGCGCGCACGATGCTGGGGCGCACTGGGAACATTTTCAAAACGGTTTCCAGATTGGCGTCGTTGAACTCCATCTCCACTTTCGCAGCATCCACGACGCCGGACCAGCCGATCAGTACCTGGTCGATGATGTCGCGGTCGCCGATGATGCCGGCATTGATGTCTTCCTGTTGTTTGACGATGTCGTCTTGATCCAGGCGACGAAACTTGGCCGTGAACTTCACTTCACGGGTCTTGCCGCCATCAATCGGGAAATCGACGGTCACAGGCCAGGTGTAGGCAGGCAGTTCGGTAACGATGAACATATTTTTCTTTCAAGTGGTTGAGGTAAGCTCCCAGGGATATGCGCGCCCTGGGCCGCGATTTAATGGCAGAGCAGTGAGAGTTCGTCGTTGCCCAGCAGTGGCTCTGGCTCCAGCGTCAGCTTGTAGGCCACCATGCCCTCGATCTGGGCGTACTCGGCGCCAGCGATCCGGACATTCATGGTCGTCGTCACCTTCTTGCCAGCGGCTGTGCCGTGCGTCGTCGCCAGTTCAACCACCGTGTTGGCCTGGGTCATGGCGAACGGGTCGAACACTGCCAGTGCCGGCGCCAGGACGGTGATCGACGAGGTCGGCTTGCGACCGGTGATCATGATCTCGCGCTGGCCAGGGTTGTCGGCCCGGGCTATCGTCTGGCCCAACGCCCATTCGAACTCGGAGAACGACAGCGGCACGCCGGCAATCGTCACCGGCGTGGTGTTGACGCTGTTAACGGCTTCCTCGATGGTCCAGCCGCTACGGTCGATGGCCGGCGCCGCGCCGGTGACCGGTGCGACATAGCAGCCATCGAACGCGAAGCTCAGCATCGGGATGCCCTTCGACATCTTCGCTTTCACCTCGCCGCGCATGCCGGTGATCCGGTGCAGCACGTTGTCGATGATCATGTACGCCGTGGCGCTGGAAAATGCGTTGCTCACCAGGTTGTATGCCACCGATTCGCCAACGGTCGTCGTCTCGGCCATGCCGCAGGCCATCAGCAGCGGCCCCCACTTCGGCGCGGTGCCGACAGTACCGGACGGCGCCAGCGCGATATCGAACGACAGCTTGACCCAGGTGCTGATCGCGACGCTGCCCGAGTTGCCCATGTACGGCATCTCGATGTTGCGGTCGGCGCGTTCGACGTCCATTGGCGTCAGGCTCAGATTGCGTGCCTCGATCCAGTTCAGCAGACCATCTGGAATGGCATCGGTGCCGTAGGCGGTTTCGGTTTTAAACACCAGCGTCTTCAGGCGCCAGACGCGAGGGGAAGTCAGAACGTTGCTCATTTGGTGGCTGCTTTCTTCGTAGGGTTGTGGATGGGCACCACCGACGTGGCGGTGTCATTGGCCTCGACAGCGGGCATTGCTGGCGAGTGGTCGGGAAGACTGGCCTGGCCGGCCGCGACGGCAGTGTCGGTGGACATCGCCTCCACCCGCGTGCGAATGCCGGTGACCGGATCGCGCTGGTACTGGCCGCCGTGGCCCCAGTGCGGACATTGAGTGGTCGGTTTCACAAAGTGCTCCTTTTATAGAAACTGGTGACGTAGACGTCTTGCCACCACATGTGGCCGTCCTTGAACACCAGCAGATTGGCGGCCGATCCCTCCAGTGGGGCAAAACCTGCCACCGGATCCCATCCGAGCAACAGATCGCTGACGGCCTTGCGCAGCGTCGCCAGATCCTGGCGGGCCGCCACGCCGTGTACGTCGCTGACATTGCGCACGACGAACACGATGCCGACGGTGGCGTCGACGCGCTGGATAACGATGCTGGCATCCTGGCTGGGGGCGTACCGCTCATCGAGCGGGATCACGAACGCGCACGGCGTGACGGTCGGGTTGTTCTCCACTGCCGTCTGAAAATCCGCAGCGCCGCCCACCAGTTTTAACGCGTCGATGGCGCCCAGGCGGGCGATGATCTCGTCGATCATGGCCGGCCCTGCCGGCGAAACACTGCCGCACTGGTGGTGAAAAGCACGGTGGCTTGCGGCGAATTGCCTGGAACGGTTGCGGCGCCGTCGAGCGCCACTTTCCCGGCCTGCACATCCTTCAACCACTTCACCGCATCGGTATAGTCGTCGCGTGCGCGCTCGGTAGCCGCCTCACCGAGCAGGTTGTACCGGGCGATCACACACACAGACTGCACGACGATTTCCGGGGCTGTGGTCAGCGGCACGGTGTAACGGCCGCTGACATAGCCGTCAACGAATGCGGACGCTGAAAACAGCGCCTTGCCCACCGCGCCGGCCGGCAGCATCGATTCGCGCTGGGTCACCTCGGACTGGCCGCACCGGTCCACCAGTTGGTCGCGCGTTGCGTAGGAAACGGTCATTTGTCGTCGCCATCCATATCGGGCGTGATATCCACGGCGCGCATGCGCAGGTTAGGATCGTTGTCCAGCATGCGGAGCTGCTCGTGGGTCAGCTCACTGAGAGGAACAACCGTCGGCTGCATGCTCCAGGTGCGGCCGGCACGGCGGAATCCCTCGTAACGGGCGACAACCATGACGCCTGGCTCGCCTTGGTCGTCTTCGCCGCCCTGGTCGATATTGAGCGCGCTCATCACCTGGCCACCTGGATGAACGTCGGCGCCGGCCGACGCACTGGTGATGCTGTCCGTACCCAGCGCACCGGCCGGGGTGGCCACGTTGGTTTCACTCGACGTCATACCAGTCAGATCCGTCGTACCGTCCTTCAATACGGCTTCTTGGCCAGCGGTGCTTGCGCCGGCCGGCTGGGCTGACGAGTCGGTGGAGGTTTTGGTCTGAACGCCCTGGGCGCCCGCTCCGCTTGCTGACGCTGCCTTTGCGGCGGCGGCGGGCGTTTCTTTTTTTGTCATGGGTTACTCCTGGATGAACGGTCCTGCATTGCCCTGGGATACGATCCAGGGCAATGCAAAAAAGCTATTCGTTAGGCTTCGGTACCGGTCGAGCCGAACGCGGTCTGCCAGAAACCGTAGCCACCGGCCGCGCGCGCTTCGGCGCCGAACTTGAACTTCTTGGTGCTGAACACCGCGTCCGACTGCGGGTCCGTCTGCTCGACCAGCACTGGCTTTTTGCGTTCCTGGTAAATGAACGGCTTCACCGGCTTGGTGGTGTCCAACAGGAACCACGCCGTGCGCGATGCGAGGCGCGGCTCGACCACCACTTCATAGGCGCCCTTGAACGGGTTGGCCTTGCCGTCTTCCAGGCGATCACTGGTCACCAGCACGTTGGCAGTGGATCGCAGGGCTGGCGGCACCAGCAGCACGTTCGGTTTGACGTTCAACGAGCGACCTTCGTCGTCCTTGAATTCCATCATGGCCGTGTCAGCTGCGCCCAGGCTGGCTTCGGCTTCAGCCACCGACGCCGCCGACAGCTTCTTGGCAAACATGTTGCTGACGCTGATCAGACCGACGCCAGGCTTTTCGACTGGGTGGTCGGTGTCGAAAAAGTACTGGCCGTCAAAGCAGCGATTGGTGAAGCCGCCATTGACAACGTCGTAGACGATTTCATCAGGCAGCTGCTTGGCGGACATACCCGCGCCCTTGGCCTGGGTGGCGTAGATGCCCATGTTGTCGTCCTCGATATCGTTGCGTTCGACTTCGACGGTCGCTTCGAAGTCCTCGTTGACGATGGAGTACTTGAAGCCTTTCAGGTTTTTAACGGCCTTGGCACCGACCCAGCGCGCCATCTTGGGAAACGCGCTCAGCCAGGCATAGTCGTTCTGGCTGGACGTCGACGGCACCAACATGGCAATTTTTTCCCAGGTGGTGGGCGCAGCGTCGAACGCGTTGTTGAACATCGCCTTGAGCGAGATGAACAGGTTGGAGAGGTTGCTTTTATTAACGAGCATGGAAATTCCAATAAAGTTGTTTTGAGGGATTTAGCGCCGGCTGCAGCTACTGCTATTCGATCCACACGCCGTCGACGTCAACGCCCACGACGCGGCCGGCCACCGAGCGCGTGTTGGTGCCGGACGTTTTGGCGACGGTCTGGTCATCGACGATGTAGACGGCCTTGCCCAGCTCGGACTGGGTAACAGGGTCGAGCGACGAATTGAGCCACTTGAACGATTCCAGGCGGCGCACCAAGACGGTCCGGGAACCGTCAGCACCGCCCGTGTTGTCGACGAACTCCTCGGCGCGGCCCAGGTAGGTCAACGTGGCAGCGGTCGCGCCTGGCGTTGCAAAGCCGGTGGCGCTGGCGCAGACGATGGCGCCAGCGAAGATGCGGGCATTGGCCGCGACAGGTACGGCGATAGCGTTGGCATGTTTGTATGGCGTGTTACGGTCGGTGGTGAGGGCCACGATGTGCTCCTTATATAGTGATCGGTAAGAACGTTAGACGCGCTGTTCAGCGGCCAGCGTCGCGATGAAGTCGGCCTGGCTCACGCCCATGGCGGCGCACAACGCCACCTGGGATTCATTCAGCGCGCCGGTTTTGACCGGTGGCTGATTGTTGGTCTGGGTGCCATTCAGCGCTGCGATCACCGGCAGGCTGGCGATGTATGCCGACAGCGCAGCAGTGTTTTGCGTGCCGTACTCGCGCGCCCACTCGACCATCGACGGCAGCAGACGGCCGCTGTCGATGCCGTCCTTGATGACTGCGTCGAGCGTTTTGGTGTTGAGCTGGGAATTGAGGGCGGCCATCTGGCTGTGGAGCGCCGTCAGGGCGGCGACTGGCACAAACTTGGCCGGGTCAGGCTTCGCCGCATCCGGCGCCTTGGCATCCACCAGCACCTGGACGGCGTCGACGACAGCGTCGTCCACGCTATCGTCAGGCAGTTTCAGGACGGCGATCAGTTTTTGCAGCAAGGTCATGGTGGATAACTCCTGGGTTGGTGGTACAGCGTTGAGGGAGGCGAATTGCATCGAAGCGGCGGCGGTCAGGACTTCGTCCATGCCGAGAATTGCGGGGTTGTTCGTCAGGGCGGCCATGAACAGGCCAGTGACGTCGCCACTATCGGCGTAGCCGATCACTGGCGATATGAACTTGTATTCGCCCGCGTCGATCATGGCTGCCGCCTTGGCGGTCCACTTCACATCGACCGCGAACAGCCCAACGCCGTCGCGCCACTCCAGTTTGTGGAACCAACCAGCTGCCGGCGCCGGCTGGCCATTCTTCTCGACGTGCAGGGTTTGATGGTCGAAGTCGATGACGTAGGGCGTCGGCCGCGCCGTGGCGGCCGCAATCAGCGGCTGGGCCAAGTGGGCGGTCATGCGCCACGCCGTCGCCTCGACTGGACGACCGTCAAACGAGCGGAACTCGCCTGCCGGCGTTAACTGGATTTCACGCACACCGCTGCTAGGCAGCGCCATCGAGCATGCGGCGACCGCCATCAGCGGCGTTCGGGCGGTCTGTTTTGGGAGGTTAGCTTTGGACATGCGGCCATCATGTCAGGCGCGCGCGAGGATGTAAGACTGTCAGCTGACAGCATTAGGCGAAGATTCCATGTCGATGCAGGTACGTCTGTTGCGGGAATGTATAATTGGCAAGTAAAAAATCTGTTTTTGTTTCCTACTCTTGATCAGGAACAACCTCTGGCGGCGCTATCTAATGGATACCGAAGCAGATATTTGGCGCCAAATCTCTCACCTCGCTTACTTAAACTGAAAGATGAGTATGGAAAATCAACTAGCTCCCAAACGTGAATGTGGAAGCTGCTCTGCTTGCTGCATTTCGTTACACATCGACGAACCAGAATTGCAGAAGCATGCTGACGTACCATGCCCGAATTTATCCGACCAAGGCGGTTGTGGAATCTATCTCACCCGACCCGGAGTCTGTAGGGAATTTCAATGTCTATGGCTTTCGATGCCGCAACTGGGAGACGAGTGGAGGCCAGATATATCAAAGATACTAATTAGGAAACAGCCTGATGGCTTTGGATGTATTCTGCAACCACTGGACAATCCAGAAACGGTACTAACAATGCCCGACGTCCTGTCATTTGTTGCGGTCTTTATAGAAGCCGGTGGAGAAGTATTTATTTCTATCCCAACTAGGCCTGGCAGGACATCGACTAGCTTAAGTCTGAACGCACCAATCTCCGCAGCTATAGAATCACATGATTTACACCAAGCTCAACAGTCGATGCTTGCTGCCATCGAAGCCGCATCATCAACGGTAACGGACAAGGTTCCAAACTTCAAAGTGCATCCGATGCATCAGAAGTGATGGTTCGAATCGGCCGCCCCTGGAGGGGGCGGGCCTCTACTTCGATTGCTACTAGGTCTGATGAGAGTAACCTTCAAAGTGCGAAAAAATGCTTTGACAGGGTTCCACTGGATACCAGAATCCCCGCCAAGGCCGTTACAGGGGCGTTAATAGCCGTTTTTCCCGATAGGATGCGGCGATGTGCCAGCCGGGTGCATTTAAACGGCGTGGCGGCGCTTAAATGCGTTTTGCCGTTTCCGGCTCTAGCTCGTTAAAACAGCCCGGTCATTTCATTGAAATCCCAGTTCGTGATCACCAGCTCGGTGGAAGCCTTGGCTGCACCGTGAACGTTACCGGTGGCGTACTTGATATCGATCTCCAGTATATGCAATCCGTCGAAAACGCGCCGGATATCTGGATGGTCGTTGATCGACACCATGACCTTACCCTTGCATGTCCGCATCAGCTGGGCCATCAGTTCAAACTGCTCTAGTCCGAAGTCGACGCCGTACCCCGCCATTTGCCAGTATGGCGGGTCCAGGTAGAAAAAGGTGTGCGGCCGGTCCCACTTGGCCAGACACTCTTCCCAGGAGAGGTTCTCCACGTATGTGCCGGCCAGTCGTAGATGCGCCGCGCTGAGATTTTCCTCGATGCGGCACAGGTTGATCGCCGGGCCGGTGGTGGCGGTGCCAAAGTTCTGGCCACTTACTTTGCCGCCAAACGCGTGCTGCTGCAGGTAATAGAACCGCGCGGCGCGCTGGATATCGGTCAGCGTCTCCGGGTTGGCCATCTGGTGCCATTTGAAGATCTGCCGGCTGCTGATCGCCCATTTGAACTGCCTGACAAACTCTTCCATGTGGTGCTGCACGACTCGGTACAGGTTCACCAGGTCGCCATTCGTATCGTTGATTACCTCGACCGGCGCCGGCATGTGCCGCAGAAAATACAGGGCGGCACCGCCACAGAACGCCTCGACATAACACTCATGCGGGGGAAATAGTGGCAAGAGCCGGTCGGCTAGGCGGCGCTTGCCGCCCATCCAGGAAATAATCGGACTGCTCATTGATGATGCTTTCACTAGGCGCTCCTGGGCGCTCCTGTGCGGGACTCGCGGTCCTCAAATGGTTTAATGTCCCACATCGGGGGCATTTGATATTGAGCCTGGTGTATTCACCGGTGGCTAGTTTTTTGTGGCAGTTGCCACAGCGGATATCCTGCACTGTTACTCCGTGATAATATGCGGCCCCCGATCGGGTTGCAGAGCCTCGGCAGATCATGCAGGTATTGCTGCGTGTGAAGTGTCCAGGTCTGGTGTTGACGCACTGGACCTGGTCGCTCTGTTTGTCTAGCTCATGATGTACTGTCGAATTGCCTCGACAATCAAATCCTCCTCTCCCTTGTCCAGTTCTCCTGTTGGTGTCAGCGGCATGAACGGCCGACTGGGAATATCGCCCCACAAATGCCGCCACATCGCTTTCGTTCCACCGGCATGCTGCATCCGGGCGTAGCGCATCGTCGATCCCATGGTCAGCGCATCTCCCTCGGACGTACTGGTGACGGCCGAGAATATCTGCCTGGCCAGCGCACCGGATCGCCCCTGCAACGGCCGTTTGGCAGCGGCCAGTACCTTACCCTTCGCGAGCATCTTGCCGGTCTTGGGGGATATCCCGCCCCGCGCCTTTATATAGTTGGCCAGCGTGACAGCGCTATTGGGGCGCCATGCGACGCCCGAGGGCGACGTGGCGGTGGCAAACCGCTTCTTCACGCGCTCGACCATATCCTCACCCAGCGCTGCCAGCACCGGCTGCATGTGACCGATCTTGTACTGCAGCTGGCCCAGCGCCAGGGCGACAGCGTCGCCCGAGGCGTTAATAAATGACGGCATAGAATCCCTTCGCAATGTCCGACTGCAGGCCGGCCGCTGCCGGCTGATAGAACGCGGTCACTTCAAACCAGCCGCGCTCGTTGATCTGCGTCTCGGCGACGATCTGCGCCTGACGCGTGTCATCCGCATAGCCAACGTAGACCACGCGGCCAGTACGGGTGTCGAACAGCAGCTGGTCCGGCTGTGACAGAACACCAGGCAGGCGGGCCAGCTCGTCAGCAGCCTGACGACGGCTGGCCAGGCTGCTGGCCACCACGCTGTCGCTAATACTGATCGCCGCGACATTTGGCACCTGGACGGCGTTTTTCTCCATCCAAGTCACCGCCTGGGGCGACATGGCGCCGATCACGGCGGTGCGCCCGCCTTGGGCAGGCCGTGCTGCCACGTCGCTGACAAAGGCCTGGTAGGCGGTATCTCGCTCGCGTTGCAGCGCCGGCCGCAGCGCCTGGTTCATTACCGCCCCGACCGCCGTGTCCACTTTGATCAGCTTGGCATCGACCAAGTCGGCCAGAGCCTGAGAGGTATTCGCACCAGGTGCGTAGTCGAATCCCTGGTCGATGCCAACCGGCGCCATGGTTTTGGGGTCAATCTCGTCCCAGCCCTCGGGCGGTTCGTCCTGGCCGAGGGCCTTGGCATTGGCATACTCGGCCGCGTCGACGGCAACCACGCGGCATTCGCAACCCCACCCATTCGGGCAGAAATGCGTTAACCAGAAAGGGTGATCATGCCGCAGCACGATGCCGTCCCACGACAGGTGGAGTGGCCGAGGATGCAAAACGCTGTCCGAATGGACGTATTTCCAGTACGGCCGCAGAGACAACAGCCCTGGATCGTTGAGCTGTTTCCAGCGGCCGGCCGCGTAGCTGGTGGACATATTGGTCTTGTAGATGACCGCAGCGCGCCAGGCTTGGCCGGCGGCAGAACCCTCACCAGTCCACCCGGTCCAGCCGTTTTTGTTCACCAGGGCATCAAAATCCTTCTTGAAGGCGTCGATGCCCTGGCCACCTTCAATCGCCCGTCTGACCGCCGCACGCAGATCATTGAGCAGATCGGCGTTGGCGGCGCCAGCGACGATGAACGCCCGGTCATGGGCGCTGCGCAAGATGTCGTCCCAGCGCTCGGTGGGCAGGTTGAGCTTGCGCTCAAAGAAATTCAACTGCTCGGCGAACGGGTTGGCGACATAGTTGCCGTCAGCGTCTTTTCCAGGGAAATTGGCGGGAACCGGCATTACGCGTTGCCCTGGGCATCATTAAGCCCTTTGAGTTCAGCCAGGGCGAACGCGGCCGCCATCAACTGCACCATGGTTTCCTGCGGGGCGCCGCCAAATGCCGCCAGCATGTCGTCCTGCAGGCTGGCCAGGCTCGTCGCCTTCGCCACCATCGCGCCGACCTGGCCGATCTGATTGGCCCAAACGGGCGCCGCTGCGTTGCCCAGCTGGGCGACGATGTCAGCGACCGGGCTGGGCGTTGGCGCTGCAGCCGGCGCCGGAATAGTCGCCGACAAGGCCGCCGTGGCCGCAATATCGCCTGGCGCACGCACAGAGCGCAGCGTCAGAACCGCCTCGCCGTCCCGAGGCTGAGGGATGTGCAGCCGCTCCTGCGCCCATTTGAGCGGTATCTGGAACCCCACCGCCACCATTTTTGGCAGAGCGCTTGCGTAAGCCGCCATGTCCTCTGGCTGCTCCGTTTCCAGCACAAACCGTGGGCAGCGAGACAGTCCCTCGATACCAGGCATGTTGACGGCAACCATCGGGTAGATCAGATCCCGCGTAACGGTGCCGCTGATCTGACGAGCGTCACCCCGCGCCAAGTCCATGCGCACGCCGTTGTGGACCTTGCCCAGGGCAAAGCTGCCGCCGCCGCCGTCGCCGGCATCGGTGGTCAGAGTTTGACCCAGGATGCTCTTGCTTTGGCTTTTCTCCGCCCAGCGCACCATTTCCAGGTGAGCCGAGCCGCCGGCGGCGCTCACTTCGTTGATCTCGATGGACATCCCATCGGGCATGATGGCGCGGGCGTCGTGGCCCAGCGCCGTCACAGCGCGCATCAGCGACGATTTCTCATCTGCCGAAGCGCCAGCGAAATATTTACCAACGATGATCGGCAGGCCATAGGTTTCCAGGAACTCGGCAAAGTCGCCCAGGGCGTATGCCTTGTAGAGGAACAGCCATACCAGCGTGCGATGTAGGCCAGCGCGTCCCATGTAGCCCGACTTAGGCTTGCCATGGGTATGCATCACCCATCCGAAAGGCCGCAAGGGGGCGCCGTAGGAGGAACCATCGATCAGATTGATGGTGCTGCGGCTCTCGTCGAGAGTGAACCACTCCTGGGGGCGTGGCAAGTAGGTTGGGAGGCGATACTGCCCCTCCTGACGCCATTCCAGCTCAACGGCCGCGAACCCGTGGCCGACGCCCTCCATCAGCGACAGGAGCATGTCCTCCAGCGGGTCAACCGCATCGGTCAGCATCTCCGTTACCCAGTCGGCCGCCCTTGTTTCTGCGGGAGTTGGATTGCGCGGCGGTACCACGCTCCAGTTCAGGCTGGCCACCGCATTGCGCCGCTTGTCCATCTCGGAGCGCAGATGCGCATCGCGCTCCTCCATGTCGGAAAACAGGCGGTGCTGCTCAAACAAGTTGCCGGCATCGGCCTCGCGCAACACCCTGTCGAGCCGGACAGGCGTCAGGCCGCCAAGCATCGGCACCAGGTAGCGATTCTCCAGGGCGCTGATATTGGCCGTCTGCGGCGCGGTGAATACGGTGCGGTCGATGGGCCGGCCGTGCTGATCTACTATGGTGCTCATAACATGCTCCGTGAGCGTGAATCGTTAAAATCGTCGTCGCGGTCGGCGCCACCATGGCCGCGCCGGCTGACTGACTGGAAGCCATCGCACACGCCGTCTGCGTTCATCTGATAGACCGCAAAGGTTCCCAGCGCCAATGCGACGGCGGTGTCGCCGTGTCGCATGTAGCCATCGGAACCCTGGGTATGCGCGTTGTCCGGCACCTTGGCCACGCCCTTATCGAGCTTGATGGCGCGCAGGTCGCTCAGCACGTCAGCATCCTTCGGCACAACCACGCTCTGGTCTTCAAACGCAGCCTTGAGGCGCGGCATGTTGTCCCGGTACCACTCCACCGACAGCATCACCTGGGCGATGCGCAGCGCGCCATATCGTTGCATTGCGACCTCAGCCAGGTACTGACCGTTGCCACGCGCGTCCATACCGCCGCTGCGAAAGCGTGGCAGACGGTCGACCAGGTAGAACAGCAGTTGCCGTTGCTGGTCGAACGGCACGTTGCGCATCTCAAGAACGAAAGGCGTCACCAGGCGCAGATCCCGCGCCTGGGCCAGGGGCCAGATCGCCGAGACGTCACCGTTACGCGCAAAGTCTTGCCCGAAGTGGTGATCCAGGTTCGGGTCGAGCCTTGAGAGCAACGGCAGCAAATTTTCCCGGCACCAGTCGGCCATCTCGGCCTCTCGGATATGAGGCGGCAGCAGGGTGAATTCGTCGGCCAGCTTCAACCGCACCACTGGAATGCCGTCTTGCATGCACGCCTCGATCAGCGCGCGCTGCAGGTAGCTGCCCGATCCGGTTCCGGGGATAACGTCGAGTTCCTCGGTCGCTTTGCTCCCATAGAACGCCCGCATGCCCGCGACCCATGCCGCTTCGGCTTCTTTCGACCAGACCTTCGATGTCGACAGGCAGATGCGCTGGAACAGCCCCTGTTCCACCGCCGCCGCGAATTCGATACGATGTACTGCGTAAGGGTATTTTTTTGCACGGCAGTCTTGGACCAGCTCGTTAAACGCATTCGTGTCTCCGTCATGGGTTGAAATGATGCGCACCCGCCCACCCCACATCAACAGCGCTATCGCCGCTTTAATCAGGCCATCCAGGTCGCTGTGGAACGCGGCCTCGTCAATGACCACGCGCCCCTGCTTACCACGCAGGTTGGAGGGACGGCTGGAAAGCGCTGTCACGCGATATCCGCTGGCGAAAGTGATACCGAAGGTGAGGATGTGCTTGTCCTGCTTGTCTTCGTCCTGGTCGATGAACACCTGCTCTTCCATCTCGCCGGCCGCCAGCTGGTAGTGCTTGGCCCAAAACGCCACGTCCAGGATGAACTCCTTGGCCATATCCTGGTTGTAGCCGATGTACCAAGTATCGTCGCCGCCTGCTGCGCGGCCGGCTGCGCCGGTCAGCGCCGCGTCGGCCGCCTCGGCCCAGCTGATACCGACCCTGCGCGACTTTTCGCAGACCTTGACCTGGGATTGATCGGCGACCCACTTTTGCTGGTACGGCAGCAGGACGGTTGGTGCGGTCAAGGTCATCCTGCGATACCCAGGATCTGGCTGCGGATCAGGTTGACAGCCTCGGAAGTCAAGCCCGCCCTCTTGGCGACCGACACCACAGACGCCGCAGCAGCCTCCGCGCGGCTTTTGACCTCGGTGGCGTACTTCTTGTTGCTGATCGAGGCGCGGGACAGATCGGCGATGGCGCGGGTGACACTGGCCAGGTTGAGCTTGCTCGGATCGACGTTAAGGTCGAGCACAACGTTAAACAGCTTCTCCTGGGTCATGCGGATTAATGCCTGGCTCACCGCGTCCTCTTCGTCCGGCGCGCCACCGATCATGGCGCGGGCCTGTTCGCTGACAAGCTTCAGGCTTTTGAGCTTGTCCTCAAAACTGCTGCCATAGCGATGGATGCTGCTCTTGCCGACGCGGAAGTCGGCACCGGCAGCCTGCAGGCGCTCGTTGAGTTCGGCCTCCAGCGCGTCGTAGCCAGCGAACGCGCTGGCCACCAGCTTGTCGTCGAGCCACTGTTTCAGCTCGGCCGGCAATTGCTCGACTTTGGAACGTGGCGCCACGTCAGCCCCAGGTCTTCACTGGACGAGCGATGCCAGGCAGGCAGTCGATCGAATATTCGACGATGTCCGTGCCGTAGTGGTACAGCTCCGCGAACCAGCGGCCGGACGGTTCCTTTCTGACCGCCACCAGGCGGCGCTTTTCCAGGTAATCGATTTCCGTGCGGATCTCGTGCGCCGTCGTGTCAGCGTAGATCGCGCTCAGGGTTACCAGCAAGAGGTCTTCATAGCAGCCGACAGGGCGCGCGTTGTAGAGGGTGACCAGCAAATACCAGCGCAGCGACTCGCGGCGGATTTTTGCAGGATCGACGGGAATGAGGGGCATGTTCATGGGCGACTACCTGTCAGTTGAATGTTTTGAACCCGCTGATTAATCGTGTCGAGTTTCGCCTCGATAACGGTTTGATTACGGATGAAATCCTCGCGACGGACGTACTGCAGCGGCAGCTCGGCGTGCCACTTGAGCATGTCGCGCTCCAGCTCGTTAATCTTGTTGACCACTTTCCCTTGCTCTTCCACGTGACGCGTCAGCAGGTCATTGATCGACTTATTGGAATTGGCGAGTGCCGACTCCTGTGACTGGAACCGTTCGCCCAGGCGCCTCTCAAACTGGTCGAACATCATCTTTGCGCCACCGGCCACCGCGCCGAAAAAGGCGATCAGGAGCGTCACCAACTGCCAGAATTCAAGTTCCACCCTCATGCGCGCCTCCCGGCCGCATGGGTCGCGTGTTCCAGCTCAGCCTGGCACTCGAGGCAGGTTTTAACGCCTGGCACTGCCTGGCGGCGCTGCTCGGCGATTGGCTCGTCACAGACCGAGCATTCATGGGCGGAATCGGCAACCGTCTTGCCGGACAGACCGGCGCGGCGCACCTGGTCGCGGATTGCATCGAGGCGGGCGATTTCTTCGCGTTCGCTGGCCACGTCAGTGATATCGGTCATTGGGCCTTCCCCAGTAAAATGTCCTTTTCACGGCTGCTGCGGGAGCTGCCGAATTCAAACTGGTGGGCGTCGCGTAGGCAGGCGGCGAAAGCTGCGGCAATGACCGACAGCAGGCCGACAACTTCGCCAGGAATTTTGTCGCGGAAAAACCCCAGGATGACGAGACAGGCGATCAGACCGACCACGTCGCCGGCGACCATGTAGTCGGCGCGGCGGTTGTTATAGCCGGTTTTATGCAGTTCCAGGTCACGACGGCGCGCATCCTGGACGTCTGCCAGGTAGAGACCGACAAGGGTGGCGTCGGCCGCCATCACCGCCAGGTTGTAGTTCTGCGCCAACGCCGGGTCGCTGGCCAGCGCCGTCAACGCCGACTGGCCATTGGCCGCGCCGGTGATCGACATGGCGATGTCGACGGCTCGCTGAGCCACGGCAGCGGGTGCATCGCCCGCGCCAAAGAAGCGCATCAAGCCGGGCGCAAACTGCGCCAGGCTGACAGCCAGGGTAATGAGGTCCATCAGTTCTTCTCCGTGGTGGGGGTGGTTTTGCCAGTCATGGCTGGTGGGGTGAGAAACAGAGCACGCTCGGCCGCGCGGCGCCGGGTAAGACCGGCCAGCACCACGCCCTTCGACTTGTTCCAGCGCGGGAACTCGGCGGCGGCGCCAGCGATATCGCCTTGGCGCAGCTTGCGCGCCAGGGTGGAAGCATCCAGGGCGTCAATGCCGCAGTTGAAGGCGAATGAGCAGAGGGCGTCGAACTGGGGCTGAGTCAGGCGCGTGAAGGCCCTGTTTAGGAACGCTTCGACCTTGCCCATGTCCGCCTCGAGCAGCGTGACGCACTCGGCCAGGGTCAGTCCATTTGGATAGAGGGAGCGCGCCAGCGCACGGTCTGCCTCGCCGGTGAGAAAGCGACCGCGATACCAGATGGCATGGCCCCAGCCAATCGTCCAAATTTTGGACGGGTCCATGTACGGGTCGAAATTGACTGTCGAGGGATCGCCGTCGAGGATGCCCTCGAAAGAGCGAATGATGGCGGAAGCGGCGGGGGAAAGTTTCATTGCCCCACTGTACGCACGCGGGCGCGCGCGCGACAGGGGGACATTTGACAGCAGTGGCGATGCCACGCTGTCAGGAAGGGCGGTATTACAGCAGGGTGAGTTGCCGTTCGTCGACCGGCTTTTGTTTCGCCTGGCGCGGCACACTCGACGTTTTGAGAATGCGCCAAATCTGGCGTTCGGTCAGGCCGAACTGTTCAACGATGGCGTGGATAGCGACGCGGCCGGAGCAGCCGGTGGGACCGGCGGTCAGCTCGTCATAGGTGGCGTGGATCTTCGTGTTACGAAGATTTTTTAACGCGGCCGTGCAACGAGGAACGCCGAACGGCTCACTGCCGAAGTAGTCCTGTAGTCGCTCGGCAGCCTGGGGGCCGATGACTTCGCCCAGACGCTTAACGCTGTCGCCGCGCGCGTACAGCGTCAGCTCCTTGCCGCCGTGACGCTCGACCAGGACGACGGTCGCAGGCAGACCGATCAGCGCCACGAGCCGCTGGGCGCTCTCGGGCAGGTGGGAGACGTCAGGCCCCATAGCTGTCTCCCGAGGGTTGTGCGCCGTCGCCAATACCCATGGCGCGTTCGCTACGGCGCTTGGCATCGATCACCAGGGCGGCGATCACCTTGGCCAGGTGAGCGCTATCGCAGAACTCGACCCGCTCGACCTTGGTGCTGGTGGCGAACAGCCGCTTGACGATGCCATCGGCATAGGCCCAGGGACGGCCAGCATCGGCCAGCAGCGCGCCGATCTTGCTCATCTGCGCCTTCCGGTCGCCGCCGACGCTCGGCGCCGCCCTGTCGGCTTTCTTGCCCTTGACCTTGAAGCCGAGCTTTTTGAAATGCTCCAGCAGCTTCTTGCGCTGCTGCCAGTCGAGCGTGGCCGAGCTGGACTGGCCGGTGACCGTCAGCATCAAGTCGCGGTAAGCGTCATCGTCCAAGCCCAGCTCTTTCTTGGCGACGTGGATGGTGGCCAGCTCACGGCGGCGGATGTCGTCCGCCTTTCCCAGGGCTTTCATTTCGCGGTCTCTTGCTGGACGTTGACACCACTGTCGCCCGCCTGGATCGGACGAGTCACCGCAGCCTGCCCATCCTCAAACGCCAGTTCGCCCAGGTTGAGGCACGAACAGGGAGCTGCGGCGGCTGACGCATCCGTGGCGTCCAGCGCCTCGTTGAAGAATTCCAGCAGCGCGGCAAACCACGGCTGGTCGTCCAGCGGCTCACGCGAGTCGAACGATTCGCCTGTCGGCGTAGTACCGAAAAACCACCCGCTGACGGTGTTGTAGAACACTTCAGCAGTCGGCGCCAAAGGCGACGAGACGACCACGAAGTCGCTCTTGAAGGCATCGTGGCGATTACGACGCAGGATCAGCCCTTGCTCGATGCACTGAGCGTTGATGGCGTCGAGCGATTTTGGACCTTTGAACTGTTTGAGGGTCATGTTGTTTCTCCTGGAGGATCATTAGGCGACGGCCGTCAGGCCGTCGTACTCGCCAACCTGGTAGCGTTTGGTCGAGCGGCCGCAGAATGGGCAAAAGCTGGCCACGACAGGCATATCCTTGCCTTTGGCGCTGCTGTAGCCCTTACCAGTGCCGCAAACGCGATACGGTATGTTCACGACTTGGCGCATCCCCAGCTCGTCGTCCATCAGGAAGCCTGTAGCCTGGCACTCGACCGAGATGTTCTGGCCGGCCTTCGATTGGATAAAGGGCGCGGCAGCAATTTTTGCCGCCATCTCTTTTATGCAGTTGCAGTTCATTCGTCGTCTCCCAGGTCGTTTTGCATCAACGGTACTTTCGTGAATTGGCTCTCGACCAACACTTCCATACTGATCGGTGGTTGGTTGGGATTGAGGTGAAACACAGACTTGTAGCTGGGCGGGCGCGCGGTGCGATCGCACTCTTTCGCGTCTTTCAGCAGCGCCACCAGCTTCAGCCCTTTGTCGAGCGATAGGACGAAATCTTGATGACCGATGGAGACGCAGCACAGGGTAGTGCCAGCACGTGGAATTCGTGTCGCCATGTCACGCACCTGCCAAGTCGAGAGAAATGGCCTTGTACTCGCCGTTCGCATCGCGCTCGTAGATGCGGATGTAGCTCTTGCTGCCGGCGACCTGCAGTGCCTCGCCAATGGCGGTCATGGCACGCTGCCATTCTTCGTCGTTGATCGCCAGGCGGCGCAGGCCAAGCACGCGACCGGTGTTGATGTTGCCGGCCTGGTCCACCTGAAACGCGTCATTGATCAGCACCTGAATTTCAGGCTGTGCGCCCTCGCTCCAGCGCTGCAGGCAGGATTCAATCAGCGTCTTGGCGGCCTGCAGACGCTCGTCGAAGACCAGCGTTTCCTGGATGGCGCGCAAAACCTTGTAGCGGCCGTCGTAGGACACCAGCTGCACGTTGCCTTTTTCGCCGCCCAGCTTGACGTTGTACTGCTCGGCGCTGAGCGAGACAAAGGCGGCGATGTCGTTAAAGAAGTGGGCCTTGAGCTTCACCAGTTCGACCGAGGCAGCGCGGGCCTTGCTGACAATGTCCAGCACCAGGGCGTCGCGTTCCAGATCAATAGGACGGATCAGCGACTCAGGTACGAGGTGGCCCTTGGCATCGGCGCGGTATCCGGCGGGAACGGTAGTGGCGGGGGTAGTCTTCATGTGGATTCTTTCTGTGTTTGTTAAACGAGGGTTTTGTTCAGTTCGGCGTCGGCCGCAATGGGATCAACCGGCCCGACCGGCCGTTCGGACGTTTCCACTGCGACGGGTGCCGGATAGTCCGGCAGTTGCTCCATCAGGTGATCGAACCGCGCCAGCAGGCGGCGCTTGGCGGCAGCGTTGATCGTGCTGCCCTTGGCAAAATGTTCTTGCGCGCTGAGGCGCATGACTCCCGCGAAAGTGACATCGGAGACCAGGTCGCGCTGGCGGGCATCCACTGCGGCCAGCTGGCGCATGACGATAGCGATCTTGATTTTGGTGATCAGGCACGACAGCTTCTGTTTCAGGTTCAGCATTTCACTTCTCCTCACAAGGTTTAACGACACGTTTTTCACAGCTTTGGCATGCGCGCCAGTGCGACATGGCACGTGGGCTATTAGTTGGTGGGCTATCCCGGCCGGAATACTCACGGCATTCCAGGCCGGTGATCCGGTGTTCGCGCTCCATCATTTCGGTCAGGAAGGGGCAGACGATGCGCCCCAGCGTGTTCAGGATTCGCACCTCGATTTTTTTCGTGCTCGACTTCCCGTTGACGTACGGGGACGTTGCGGTCTGGTTCAAAATTCCCGACAGCGCACCGCGCGAGACGCCGACGCGGTTGGCGGTCGCCGCGATGCTTCCCGATGCCTCAATGTCGGCGCGCAGCAGCGCGAACCATTCCGTTTCAGCTTGTTGCATACAGCTTCCCTTCGTTTTGGTCGTACACCGCCGCCTGGGCGGTCTTGGGGATCGGCGACAGCAGGCCGGTGTCTCGGGCGAGGAAGAACCGTTTGGCGCCGTTGGACGTTGGGGAGTCGGGCGCCTCTCGGCGCATCTCCGTCACGTAGCCAGCGCGCATCAACTGGCGGAAGTACTTGGACAGGTTGTTTTCAGCCCGTTTTATGTCGGCGCTGTTGCTACCGGCATCCATCAGCACCCCGACGATTTCCGGCACACTGGCTTTGCGACGGATGCGAAGCAACCGCCACGCGCGATCACGCAGCCCGTCCGGTCGAGGCCGCGTCTTGCCAGTTGGCCCCTTGGGGCCGCTGGTGAATTTCACGCCCTCATCAAGCGCGGTGTGAGCCAGAGGGGTCAGGCGGTAGCAACCCGGCTTGACCGTGTTGTCGGAATACTCCTCACGTTTGAGGTAGCCGTGTTCAGCGAGCTTGGCGCAGGCGTCGGCCACCTGGCGAGACGTCAGGCCCGTATTCTTGACGATGGCTGCGTGCTTGACACACCCTTTGGGGCAGGCGATCTCTTTCACCGCCAGCATGATGGTCTGCGACACCCATTGGACTTTGGCGCTCATCGCGCAGCCCCTGCACGCGGCCGGCGCGCCTGCCACTCGATGCACAGTTCCGCGCCGCCCATCGCCGCGAACGTCGCAGCGTCCAGTCCATTGGTGCGCGCCAGGCGCTCGATGGTGGCAATGCCGTTCATCACCAGGCGCATTTTTCCGGCGCTCTGGCGGTGCAGCTCCTTCACCAGGTCGGCGTCGATGCTGACCTCCGACAGCTGCTTGCACGCCAGTTGGACATCCTGCAGCGTCAGCGCCTCAAACCGGGCCACGCTGGCGATGCGGCCGCTGATCTGCGGGTAGCGTGCGATCATCGCTTCGATGCTCTCCATGCCTACAAGGACCACCAGCGTTTCGGTCAGATCGCTGATGTCGCGGATGCACTCAAGGATGGCTGCGCTGCTGCGCACCGTGTGTTCCGCCTCATCAATGATGATGGGCGTCTGGCGCACGCCTACGGCGCCGATGATCTTGGCTTGCAGCGCGTGGTTGGTGGCGTTGGTTGGAATGCGCAGCAGGTCGGCTAACTCCATGAGGATGGCGCGCTTGGTCCACGTCTCCTTGCCCCGCAGGTACAGCGCATTGCTATCAACCGCCCAGCGGTCGACAGTCGCCGACTTGCCCAGGCCGGCGGCGCCGGTCACCAGCATCATTGATGCCTCGCGGGCGCCGCGCTGCTCCGTTGCTTTAACGGTCTGCACGAAGCGCGCGTAATTACTGTTTTGAACGAACCCTTTTTTCATCTGTCTTCCCTATATCGTTTGTTGACTTCACCGTTAAACTTGGCCACCTTGGGCAGCCGTTACTTCAGCCACCTACTGCGGTGAGCTTTTGTTTCCATGCCATATCCAGGCACTCAAATCGTTCCCGTAAAGATTGGTAGACATCGCTGGCCACGAACTGCGCCAGGAACTGCTGGTCGCTGTCACTCCATGCGCCCTGGTTCTGCATGAGCCACTCGTAGCGCTCGGACTCCAGGAGGAAGATCGGGCGTGCCAGTCGCGCTGGTTGAGCGATTTCCACCGCGACCAGGTCCATGTCCAGCACATCCAGTCCGGCGTGGCCTGTGATGTCCTGCAGGGTCGGGCTGGGCGTGTTCTCCAGAACGAATGGACCACCGTCGCGCTCGTCGCGGACCTCCTGCAATTTCGTCTCCAGGCGGCGCGCCCGACCATCGGCGCGCTTGCGTGCCGCGTTATCGATGAACGACTCAGGAAAGTAAGCGCGCTTGTTGGCCTCAAAGCCGGCGTTGCAGATGAAGCGGCCCTGCTGGTCATAGACCCAGACCTTGTCGCCGTTATGGACGTCGTAGCCCAGGCGAACGACGTCGCCGTGGTGCTCCTTCAACTCAGTTGAGAAATACAGGTTGCCGAACAGACGAACCTCGCCACGGATGACCTTGGCCTCGCGCTGCGGCCGGAACAGGTCGCGTGCCTCGTCCTCCTCGACACGCACCAGCTGGGCGCCGTCCGTGACGCCCTGGTCCCACGCCTCGTTCGGTGTCATGTGGCGCTTACGGCCCAGGGCCGGGTCGGCGATCATCGGCAGCGAACGGTGCGGCCGGTTGTTGTAGCCGTCGACGTGCTCTTTGCAGAACGCCAGAAAGTCGTTGAACGGCATCAGGTACTTGCTGCGCCCGCTCACCGCTACGTCCTTGCGTGTGAGCTTGTGGACCTTCTGCATGGCTTGACGGTCCATCGGCTTGCCGATGTACGTTGGCAGCGCCTTGGCTGCACGAACCCATACCGATTGGTGCGACTTCTCGATGATTCCGCGAGCCTTGGAGTTGTAGGCGATGCTGTGGGTCATGGTGAATCCCAGGCGCGACTCCATGCCGACGCCTGGCGCCGCCATCAGGGCGTTGTGATAGCCCGAGCCGTTGTCGACATAGAACAGTGCCGGAATGCCGCCAACCTCGCAGGCATGGCGCAGCGCGTCGAGGACGGCCAGGCCGCTCTCTGCCAGGTCGACGCTCCAGCCCACGTATTTGCGGGAGCTGACGTCCACCACGCCGGTCAGCTCTGGCCTGAACGGCCGGCCGTGGACCGGGTGGGCAATTTCCGCATCGAACGTGTGGCCATCGGCCGTGTAGACGTCGGCCGGCCACAGCACGCTGCTGTCGCGGCGGACGAACGGCTTGATGTTGGTGATGTCGCGCGTTCCCATGCGGCCGGCCTGACGCTCCACATTGCCCATCTGTGCAAGGAAGCGGCGGGCGCGCTGATACAGCGCTGCCTGACCGATGTCATACCTGGGCGCGATCTGCTCGACGGCGTAAGCCAGGCTGGGCTTCTGTGGCATTTGATAGACCGCCAGAAGGTCAGCGGCCCATACCGGTATCTCGACCTGGCGGTGCGCATCCTTCGGCGCCAGCGCGTTGACCTGGCGACGGCCAGCGCTTGCGGCCTTCGGCGCGTCGGCCAGCCAGCGGTGGATCGTGCGCCGGCTCAGCGTGCGCTTGCCGCTGCCGCCCGATTTCGCATTTGCTACCGGCACCAGGGCGGCCAGATGGTCTGGCAATGAGCCGTCCTGCGCCATGATGACCAGCTTCATGATCGCCTTCTCGCGGCCAACCAGGGCGGCTACGCGGTCGACCTCCGCCAGCAAGGCGGCGCGTGCTTCTGCCGTGCGCTTTTGCCAGTCTTTTAACGGTCCCGCATTGATACTTGCGACCAGTGCATTGTCGCGTGGCCCTTTTGGCGTAGGTGCTGTGCCGGTGTTCGTCGATGCTGCCGCAGTCAGAAGCTGTGTCGCCGCCAAGTCCTTGATCGCCTTCATGACGCCGACTGGGGGTTGGTACTCACGTCGGACGCCACCGATGCTTTTGACCTCAACGTGCGCCCAACCTTCGCGGGATGCCTTGGCTAGCATTTTCCCTTTACTTGTAGGCAAGCCAGGCAGGCACAAGGATGCCAATTCGGCAGCACTGTAATTCGTCTTCACGAGCACCGCGTTCATGCTGCGGCTCCAAAGAAGTCGAGTTCCGGCGACGAGTGTTTCAGGACGTTGCTGCGCTGATACGCTAGTTGCGTCAAAGTGGTGGTCAATGCGGCCACCGTCTCATCTACAGCATCGCCGCGTTGGTAGAAGCGCACCAAAAGATTGAACGCTTCGGAACATGCGGCCTGCACATCGGCAAGGTCTGCCACACCCGCTTTTTTTCCGGCGGGGATGTCGATTACAACTTTGTCGCCGTGCGCCAGGCACAGGTACTCACTGACGAATGACACGCCACAGAAACTCTCAAATTGCCGGATTCGATTTGATGGCATTGAGGATTCAGAAAGCCAGCGATACAGCGTTTTCACCTCGATACCCATCAGATCGGCCAAGACCTTTGGAGGGCGGCGCGTTTTTTCTGCTGCAAATTGCAGACACAGTTCGAAGGCATCACCCAGGCTACTGGCCCGAGTTGTCTTCCATTGACGTTTTCGCATTGTTGTTTTCCTCTGATCGAGAATTAGGTTTGTAGGCTTGAGGAGTGTTCTGCTCTAAGCTTCAACCTATGCAACAGCGACGTGGCCGGCACGCTTCGCGGCAGGGGGAGTAGAAGAAAGCGTTAAAACTGGCGTAAAATTGCGTGCCGCGTAACGCTCTGGCCAGATGAACTCTGGCTTGAGGCCGAGGGCTGAGGCGATGATGCCTTCAGCCTTTGGGTAAGGACGATCCAACGCTGCCTTAAGCGTTCCGGGGGCAAGACCGCTCTGGAGTGACAGCTTGCGCAGGGACCATCCTTTCTTATGCAGCTCCGCTACAACATCCGCCCGGTGCCAATTTACCGGGGCGGATTTTTTTGACTCGTTCAATGCACTCATGGATAACACCTATGTGGTTAGCTCTTGAGCGTATCTTAAGTGTGCCGAAGCGTATCGTCAAGGGACTGTTTCGCCGGAACACTCTAAATTTGCGACTTATTGGCTGGGTATTTTCTAAGTAATTGATTTGATTGAAGTTAATAAAGTGTTCCGGGGAACGCTTTAATTCCATAAAGGGGATCGCTTTGCACAAGATGAGTGTTCCACCCAGGCAGCTGTACTCCGCGTCCGAGATCGGCAAGATGAATTTGCCTGGCCTGCCGAAGTCGAAAGGGCGCGTGATTGACCGCGCCAAGGCCGAAGGTTGGCAATTTGAGGAAAGGAAGGATGTCGGTGGCGTAAGGCGCATGTATGAGATCCCAGAGAAGTACTTGGCCGGGACGTCATACTCGGAACCCGTGGTGCTGCAAGCGGTCACGCAGGTTGCTGGCACCGTAGCTGGCGGCTCTAATAGAGTCGACACAGGCAAGTTGGAACTGGCAATTACTGCGCTGGCAGGCTGGGAACAGAAGCGGAATATACAGATCACCCCGGAGCGTCGCTCGGCTGTGATAGCTCTGCTGTACGAGTATCTTGAGACTCACTCGGAAGAGGGACCTGAGGCGATGGAGCGCGTTTTACGTGCTCTTGGATAGAATCGGAGAGATTTTTGTGGGGTTGCAGCAATTAAACTTATTTATTTTCGATAAGATTGATTGCAAAAATGAAACACAATGAAAAGCTCGTCAAAGAATTAGAAGAGCTACTGGACATTGCCGCATACAAAAAGAGGCTGATTGCTGACGCATACGGCATATGGACCACCAGCCTGATTCTCACTGTCGCAGCCAATGACTCGGCATTTGAGGCTGTACCAGCACATCGACGCCGCTCTCAGCGCAGTGCCAAAAGACGCGTAAACACGAGCAAGTCTCAGCGAGGTTGGCACAACTGGAAAAAAATTTCGGCTGCTGCTGAAAATCCCCGCATAGCCGCATGTACGCTGGGTTGCAGCGCGGATCATCCCGCTATATCCCGGCTCTTCCCATGTGCCATATCATTCAACCCCTCACAATAGCGATCGGCACGCGACTAGCCGTACTAACTTTCGGAGTCCAGCATCGGAAAAATGCCAGCCACGTTACGCTGGCTGCAGAGAACTTCCTTAACTCCCAGAACCGACAGGCTCCCCACCACCACAAATTCCTTGTGTGGTCCGAGCTTGCTTGCTTCGTTGAGCGCTATTCGGATATGTTCACGCCGCATGCGCTAACGACTGAAATTTACGGACGGTGGCGACGAAAGGCGAATTTTGGCGTAAAGCTGCGGCGCGCGAGGATCTTTCTTCCAGGACGGCGGCAGCGGCAGCAGGATTTTTGAGCAGCTCGCGCCAGGCAGCAATGTAATCCTTGCTGCAAAGGGAATCCTGCTCCCATTTAGCAACCTGAATGTACGCCAGGGAGATAATTTCATCCACGACTGATGGGGCTGCTGAGCGCAACGCCTTTGCAACCGGCTCATGCTTGACGAGGCGACGTTCGGCCAGCGCCTGGAAAGCCTCAGGCCCTCTATGACTACCTTGCCGTTGTGGATTGCTCGCCATAATAATATTTGGAACGGAACGTCTGTGCGCTGTGCTGCTGGTGAGGCCATCATAGCACGCATTGCTCAAAAATGATGCACTGTGGCCCGCGTGTGCAAAGCCGAACCGGCAACCCACACGCGACGTCAATGATCGGATCGTCGGGTCTATACATTTACAGCAACGCCGTCAGCGGACTACGTGCGACCGACTGCTTGAGGTAGTCGACGATATGCCGCGTGTCTCATAAATTGATCGCTACTAGCATCTGAAGGCAGGCGTCAGAGCTATCAGACCGTACCGCGCAGCGTGGCTCGTGGCGGCCTCGCACAACGCCCTATGTAGTTACACGTAAGCGGCACACATAGAATTGCAATTACACTACAATATATTATTTAATAACTTTAGCGAGGTTCCATGAACCGCAAATCCATCGCCGCTCTGCTTGCCACAGCCACGCTGTTGACCGGTTGTCTTGTGCCGGAAAAGTTTGTCGCCAAGGCGGATATTCATCCCGACGGAAGCTATTCGTTCTCGTATAACGGTACGGTCGTGCACGGGATGGCTGCCATGCAGATTGCCAAGACAGGTAAGCTTACTGCCAAGGATGAGACTGGTCTAGACCGCGAGGCAGAGAAGATGAGACGCAATCCCGATGTGAAATCCGTCAGCTACAAAGGAAACGGCCGATATGAGCTTGCGTTGGACGCCACGCGCAAAAAGGGGCAACCGCTCAATATGCTCAACATCGCCAGTGTACGCACCGACAAGGATGGCATCATCACCATCAGTTCGGCGGAGATAAAAGAAAAGGACAAAAAGGAGTTGTCGCAACTGGGTATCAAGGTTGACGGTACGCTGGAAATCTCTGTCCCGAAGAACGCCGAGATTATTTCTCATAACGCCACCAGCACCCCGAAATTTTTCGGCTTGGTCGGCACCTACTCGTGGAAAATCGGCAGTGTCGATCAGCGCCCGCTGATGAAAATCCGATTGAAGGGATAAGGCCCCGTTTTGCGAAGGCACGTTTTAAAGACTGGCGATGCCTGCAAGAAATTTTAGTAATTTCTCACCAATATTGTGCAGCTGCCATGCTGTACGATCCAGCATACATGGCAATGAACCAAAATGGTGCAATTTGGAATTTATTATTATTTTAATTGAAATTTACCATATTTAATTTTCTGGCTCGGTTTTTGCATACCCTTTAATTCATAAGGAGGGTATCCACATGGCAAATCCACAAGCAATCGTAGAGCTCACGCACGAGGTAAGCAAACTGGCCACCAGCAAGATCGGTGACATCAATGAGATCAACCGCGAAGCCAATTTCCTGGCGCTCAATGCCTTGATCGAAGCGGCGCGGGCGGGCGCCTCCGGGCGCGGCTTTGCCGTGGTGGCGAACCAGGTCAGGCATGTGTCGCAACGGATCGGCGAAGTGACCGAGGCCCTCAACAAGGAACTGGTCGGTTCGCTGTCGAGCCTGACTGCGCTTGGCGACTTGATGATCGGCCGCATGCAGTCGCATGAAGGCCAGCGCTGCGCCGACCTGGCGCTCAACATGATCGACATCATCGACCGCAACCTGTACGAGCGCTCGTGCGACGTCCGCTGGTGGGCCACCGATTCGGCGCTGGTGGCCGGACTGGACGATGCAAGTGCGGAGGCGAGCGCGCACGCTTCGCGGCGCCTGTCGGTGATCCTCGACAGCTATACGGTGTACAAGGATATCTGGGTGCTCGATGCCGACGGCATGATCGTTGCCAATGGTCGCCCCGAGCAGTATCCGGTGGTCGGCCGCAATGTCGCCAGGGCCCCGTGGTTCAGGGACGCACTGAACACGGCCAGCGGCGAGGAGTATGTCGCCCATGACGTGTGCACCACGTCGCTGCTGCAGAACGCCCAGGTGGCCACCTATGCGACTGCCATCCGCGAGGGCGGCGCAACGTACGGCAAGGTGCTCGGGGCACTGGTGATCTTTTTCGACTGGGCGCCGCAGGCGCTGGCAGTGGTCCAGGGCGTACGCCTGACCGATGCGGAATGGGCGCGTACGCGCTGCATGATCCTCGATTCTTCGTTCCGCGTGCTGGCCAGTTCCGACGGCAAGGGTGTCCTGACCGAGGTGTTCCCGCTACGCGCCGACCAGCGCCGCGCCGGCTTCTACCAGGACGGCGACATGACAGTCTCGTTCGCCGCCACGCCCGGCTACGAGACGTACGCGGGACTGGGCTGGTATGGGGTGGTGTGCCAGCGTGCGGAGACCCGCAGTTAATCCGATCGTGTCGTGACCATTGGATAGTTTTCCTACCGTCAACTTTTCATATAATGCCCGCGACCTCGGCAATTGTGCTGATTAATGGATTTCTACATGAAAAACAAATTGGCAATCGCCCTGGTATGCACATTAATGACCGCTTGCGGCGGAGGTGGCGGCGACAGCGCCTCCGCGCCGGCACCAACTCCGGCAACGTCGGCTTTAGCCGGCTATGCCGGCGTTTGGGAAGCGCCGTGCGATGGCAGGGAGCGCGAGACGGCAGCGTTCACCATCGATGCATCTGGCGCACTTGCCATTTCAAGCAAGACTGAATACTTCGCCCTCGTCGGCTGTACGGGCCCGGTCCTTGCGACAGAAACGTTGAGCGCGAATTTCACGGCCGTCTTCACAGGCTCAGTCGATGCATCGGTCCAGTTGGCGCAGGGCGCAGCACCCACTCCCATCAAGGTTGATTCAGTGAGTTCGTCGGTACCGTCCTATTCGATGCAAATTACCGGATCAGGTGTGGTTCGCTCAACACTGAATGGACAGGCGCAGTGGTGTATCGATTTCGGCGGCGGCTCGCGCACCTGCGTACGCGATGAAGGGGTGCAGCTGGCGGCGACAGCGCGCGGTGGGCTCTACCTGAAAGGGAATCAACTTTTCTCGCTTGATACGAACGGCTCGACGTTTGTGGTCGGTGGCATCTACACAAAAAAATAGCGCAATGTATTCCAGCAGATCAGTGCTGGTTCACGCCTCACTCTCAAAAAATCACGCAACGCTTGACGCGATGTGACATCTGTCGCATCATTGCCATACCCGTCACAAGAAAGCTTGCCATGTCCATCCCGTCCATCACCGAACTGACCCTGCTCAAAGCCCTGTGGCGCCACCAGCCGCTGAGCGCACGCGAACTGCATGAGCATGTCGAGGAAGAACTGGGCTGGTCGTACTCGTCCACCCGCAAGACGCTCGAGCGCATGCTGGAAAAGCGCATGGTCGCGCAGCAAATGAGCCATGGCGTGCAGGTCTATGAGGCGATGCTGGAAAAGGTCGATACGCTGGCCGCGTTCGCCCGCGACTTCGGCAAGCGCGTGATGGAAATCGATACGCCGTTGCCGGTGATGATGTTCACCGGCAGCAAGCTGGTGGACGAGCAGGAACTCGACCAACTCGAACAACTGCTGCAACACTGGCCCGATGATGCGGACGGCGCGCCATGATGCCGATCGATCTCGATATCGTCCTGGCGCGCCTGCTGCTGGCCGCCGCCGGCTCATTGGCGGCCGGCGGCGCGGTGTGGGCGGTGGCCGTGTTGTGCCGGCGCACCCTGCCGGCGCTGGCGCAACAACGCTCGCTGTGGCTGTGCGGGCAGGTGGCGGTGGCGGCAGTATTCCTGGCGATGCTGTGGCCGCCAGCCGAAAACTTGCGCGTGATGCCGATGATTGAGATCGTCGAACCGGCAGCGGCGCCGGCGTCCGCCGCGCCTGCTGCCGCAGACGCCCACGCTGCGATGGCGGCTGCGCCCGCGCCAGGCCTGGGACTGACATCCAGCGCTACCGACCGGCCGCTGTCGGCCTGGGTGCGCGATGCCGGGCGCACGTGGCTGGTGTTGTATCTGCTGGGCCTGGTACACGCGCTGTGGCGCTGGCAGCGCGCCCAGCGTTTGCTCGATGCGCTGGCTGCCAGTGGTCGTGCGCTGGCGGCGTCGGAACATGCCGGCTTTGCGCAGCACATGACGGCGCAGGCGTCGCCGCTGGCCGTGATCGAAGTGGATGTGCCGATGTCGCCGATGCTGCTGGGCTTGTTCCGGCCGCGCCTGCTGTTGCCGCGCCATTTACGGGGTTTCGATGCGCTCCAGCAGCAGCTGATCGTCGAGCACGAATTGACGCACTGGCGCCGCCGCGACCTGCACTGGAGCGCGGCAGCGCTCCTGCTGCAAAGCCTGTTCTGGTTCAATCCCTTCATGCGGCTGCTGGGTGCACGCCTGGGCTGGGCGCAGGAATTCGGCTGCGATCGCGATGTGCTGTGCGGCCGTCCGCCAGCCGAACGCAAGGCATATGCGGCGGCGCTGGTGGCGCAACTCAAGCTCCAGTACCGCCCGGCCGGCATGGCGCTGGCCTTCGGCGCCAGCGATGCCAATGGTGGCCACGCCCCCACGCTGGCCGCCCGCATCGGCCTGATCCGTACACCAGCCACAGCGCGTGGCGCCTGGTCGCGCTGGGTGGCGCTGGGCAGCCTGGCGGCGGTGGCCATTGCCAACTTCGCGCTGCAACCGGCGCTGGCCTGGCAGGCGGCCGAGCCGGCCATCGAACCGGTGCGCTTGCTGGCGCGCCACAGCCCGGATATCGCCGCCGCACAGCCCATCGCGACGGCATCGGCAACGCTCGACTGCACCATGATGGTCGATGCCGCCAGCGGTGCGGCGCTGGTGCGCGAGGGTACGTGCGACGCCAGCGTCACGCCCGCTTCGACGTTCAAGATCGCCATCAGCCTGATGGGCTTTGACAGCGGCGTGCTGCGCGACGACCATGCGCCGTACCTGCCGTACAAGGCCAGCTATGCGTCGCCCAACCCGTCCTGGCGTCATGGCACCGATCCGGCCGGCTGGCTGCGTGAATCGATCGTTTGGTACTCGCAGCAAGTCACCAAGCGCCTTGGTGCGGCCAGCGTGCGCGGCTATGTGCAGGCCTTCGGCTACGGCAATCGCAATCTGGCCAGCGTTGCCGGCGTGGACGATGCCATCGCGGTCTCCGAACTGTCTCCCACGTTGCGCATTACCCCGCAACAGCAGACCGAGTTCCTGCGTAAGGTGGTCAACCGCGAACTGGCGGTGTCGCAGCAGGCCTACGACGTGACTGCGCGCCTGCTCAAGGTCGACGCTGCGCCGAACGGCTGGGAAGTCCATGGCAAGACCGGCACCGCACCCGTGCGGCTGGCGGACGGCCGCGCGGACCGGGACAACAATATCGGCTGGTTTGTCGGCTGGACCGTCAAGGACGGCCGCAAGCTCGTGTTCGCGCGGCTGATGCAGCATCCGGTCACATCGGAGAGCTATGCCGGACTGAAGACGCGCGAAGCATTCCTGGGCGAACTGGCGCAACGCTCGCTCTGATGAACCCCTCGCTGCTGGCGTGGCTGGGCCTGGCAGCGCTGCCGCTGTTCGCCTTTGCGCAGGATGATGGCACGCCTAGCGTGACCGTCACCGCCAGCAAGGACGCCGTCGTCCGCAAGGTGGACAAGACCGTGGTGGACGTCTCCACCATGGCCAGGGCGCAGAACGGCACGGCGCAGGACGTGTTGCAATCGACGCCGGAATTGTCGGTCGCCGCTGACGGCACGATCTCGGTCAGGGGCAATGCCAACGTCACGGTGCTGGTCGATGGCAAGCCCAGCGCGATGCTGGCAGGTGACGAGCGGGCCGTGGCGCTGCAAACCATGAGCGGCGCCGACATCGCCAGCGTGGAGGTGATCACCAATCCGTCGGCCGCTTACCACGCCAATGGCGGCGCCATCGTCAATCTCGTCCTGAAACGCCAGCGCCAGCCTGGTGCGCACGTGCAGTGGCGCGCCAGCACGGCTGACCAGGGGCTGTGGAATGCCAGCGCCTCGGGCGACGTTACCACGGGCAAGCTCAGCGTAAACGGCAGCGTGGCTTACCGGCACGACGGCACGCAAAAGTTCCGCCAGTCCACCGTTGACTGGAACAACCCGCAAGACGGCGCAACCGGGCAGACCAAGCAGACATCGTCGGTGTTCGTGCGCCGCATCGTGCACAGCGCCGGCCTGGGCATAACCTACGCGCTCAGCGCTAGCGACAGCCTGAGCCTGTCCGCGCACCACAACCAGCGTCGTTCGCGGCCGTGGTTCGATGTGCTCAACGAGAACACCACGACTACCGGGCAGACGATTTTTCACCGCCTCTCCACCGGTCCCAACCAGCAGGCCGACCACGACGCCAGCCTCGCCTATACCCGCCAGGGAACAGGCTCGGTGCTCAAGGCAGTGCTGGCGCGCAGCAGCACGCGCAGCCTGGTCGATAAATCGTACAGCGATGTGTACCTGGAACCGCTGCGCGTCAGCAGCGACAGTCGCGGCGCCACCAGGGCGGCGCGCCGGCTCGACCAGGCCACGCTGGACTGGACCCGAGTTTCGGCACTTGGCCAGTGGGGCATGGGCATCAATGTGCAGGACGAACTCAACGAACTCGCCAATTTTCAAGCCGTGGTCGATCGCACGGCAGGCACCGAAACGCCCGATCCCGCCACCACCAACGGCTACGCGGTAGCGACCACGCTCACCGCCGCCTATCTCACCGACAAGATCAGGCGCGGCCGGTGGGAAGTGCTGCTCGGTGGCCGCCTCGAGCACATGGCGCTGCGCATCACGCCGGCACAAGCTTCACGACAAACCGGACGCTGGCACGCCTTCAATCCCAGCCTGCACGGCCTCTACGCGCTGAGCGACAAGATCGACCTCACGCTCGGCTATCGCCGCAGCTTGCAACGGCCCGATCCGCGCGACCTCAATCCGTTTTCCACGTACATCGATGCCCAAAACCTCAGCCGCGGCAATCCGGGGCTGCAACCGCAACGGCTGACCTCGTGGGAACTGGGCGCCAATCTCCAGGCCGGCCGGGTAAACGCCAGCATGAGCACGTTCTACCGAGTCAGCCGCGACACGGTCATCGACGCCCGCAGTTTCGGCGCCAACAACGTGCTGGTCACGTCGCGCCAGAACGGCGGCCGGGCCCGTTCCACCGGCGTGAGCGGCTCGCTCGACTGGACGCCATCCCCCGCGTGGCGCCTGGGACTGGACGGCGGCGCCTATGCCGTGCTGCTCGAGTCGCCCGATTTGTACGACCACGTCCGTCAGCATGACGTGGCCGGCTACCTGAAATTGCGCGCCGGCTACCACGCGGGACAAGACGACCTGTCGCTTGACGCCCAGTGGCAATCGGCCGGCATCACGCCACTGGGCGGTTATGGCGCCACCAGCAGCGTCAACGCGACCTGGAAGCGCGAACTGACCGGCACGCTGAGCCTGACGATCAATGCCAACAATATGTTCGACGGTAGCCGGCGCCGCTATCGCACCGATGCGAGCACCTTGCGCCAGCGCGGCGTCGATCATTTCGTGGCGCGGCGGTGGTATGTGGGGTTGGTGAAAAAGTTCGGGTGAGGATGACAGCGCGACAGGTCATGGCACCACCTTCCCATACTGCCGCACCAACTCCGCCAGCCTGCGTGTGGAATTGTCGCTCCACCACGTCCACACCGCCTCCACTTGCTCGCGGTGCTGCTGGTGGTAGGCGGTGCTGGCCGACAGCCAGGCGGTCGAGGTACGCAGCGGGATCGGCAGGCGGACCAGGTTGGCGCCCTGGCGCGCGGCCACCGCCGCATCAGCGGCATCGGGGTTGGAGACGGCGATGGTAAAGCCGTCCACGCGGCGCAGCATCAGCTTTTCCATGTTGCTGGAGGCGTCGGCCGAACCATCGTCAACCTTGTAGCCATCGGCGCGCAGTTGGTCACCCAGCGACGAGGACTGGTTCGAGGCCAGAATACGGTTGCGGAAATAATCGCCTGGAACAGTGCTTGCCGGCAGGCCATCGGCAGCGCGAACGTACACCACGGCAGTCAGGCGCATGCCGCGCCGCGTGTCGGGCAGGCCGGCGGCGGTGCGCGGCAGGGCCGAATACGGTGTTTCGTTATCGCGCAAATCGACCAGGGCGAAATCGATGCTGCCGTTGGTGAGCGCGAGCTTGATGCGGGCCGGCGGCAGGCGCACCAGCGCGGGCGTGCAACCGGTTGCGTGCGCCGCCTGCCGCAGCAGTTCGGCGCCGGCCCCCGGTACGTCCGGTATGGCGGGGCCGTTGCCGAGGTAATACGGCGGCCGGTCACGGTCGGGATACGCCACGCGCACCACGCAATCGCTGGCGCACACTTGGCCGCACAATGCCAACAAGGCGGCTGATGCCAGGACTTTCATACTCACACTCCAATTGAAGGGGGCGAGTATAAAGGCAGGTGCAGAGAATGGCAAAACTGCAGGCAGGCGCGCTACCTGGACGAGGTGGGCGAAGTGGGCTGCCTGAGCAGCTCGCCGAGCCGGCGCGCCGCGTTATTGCCCCACCAGTTCCACAGCTGCTCCATCTGCTCGCGATGGGCCTGGTGATACGTGCTGTTCGACGACAGCCACAGCGTGGAAGCACGGATGGGCGTGGCCAGACGGACCACGCGGTTGCCGTAGCGCTCTGCGACCGAACGGTCGAGCGCATCGGCATTGGCCAGCGACATGGCAAAGCCGTCCACGCGCCGGAAGATCAGTTTATCGAGGTTGTTGAAAGAATCGCCGGTGCCGCTATCGACAGTGTAGCCCTCGTCGCGCAGCTGCTCGCCCAGTGGCGAGCCCTGGTTGGTGGCCAGCTTACGCTGTCTGAAATAGACACGCGGATTGGTATCGGCAGCGATGCGGTCGGCAGTACGCACGTACACCACGGCCGCCACGCGGATGCCGCGCTGCGTGTCGGGCATGCCGCCAGCGGTCAGCGGCAAGGCCGAATAGCGCCGTTCGCCGTCGCGCAGATCGACCGGCGCCAGGTCCACGCTGCCATCGATGAGCGCGTAGCGCAAGCGCGCAGTCGGCAGCCGCACCAGTTGCGCGGTGCACCCGACGCTGCGCACCGCTTCCCGCAACAGTTCCACACCTGGACCGGCCGGCTCGGGCACCACCGCGCCATTGCCTATGTAATACGGCAAACGCTCGCGGTCCGGATAAGCCACCCGCATCACGCAATCGCGTGCGGCCACCTGGTCGCACAGCAGCACGGTCATGACGAGCGTCAGCATTTTCATATCGCAGCTCCGGTTGGTTGTCGGTAGTGTAACGGCAAACGGCGGGCGGCGATTGCTCGCTGCCCGCCGTGGCGTGCTACCCGATCATGCGATCAACCGTTACGACTTGGCAAAGGCCAGGAAGTCGGCGTTGAATTTTTCCTTGTGCGTATCGGTCAGGCCGTGCGGCGCACCCGGATACACGATCAGCTTGGAACCCTTGATCAGCGCGGCCGAGGCCTTGCCGGCGGCGTCGATCGGCACGATCTGGTCGTCGTCGCCGTGGATCACCAGGGTCGGCTTGTCGAATTTTTTCAGGTCGTCGCGGAAGTCGGTTTCCGAGAATGCCTTGATCGAGTCATAGGTATTCTTGTGGCCGGCCTGCATGCCCTGGGCGTACCACGAGTTGATCAGGCCCTGCGACGGCTTGGCGCCGGCACGGTTGAAACCGTAAAACGGGCCCGATGCCAGGTCCAGGTACAACTGCGCCCGGTTGGCAACCGACGCGGCGCGGATGCCGTCGAACACTTCGATCGGCAGGCCGCCAGGGTTGGTGGCGGTTTTGAGCATCAGCGGTGGTACGGCCGAAATCAAGCCGAGCTTGGCAACGCGCTTGGTACCGTGGCGGCCGACGTAACGGGCCACTTCGCCGCCGCCGGTGGAAAAGCCGGCCAGGATGATGTTTTTCAGGTCCAGCGTCTCGATCAGTTGCGCCAGGTCGTCGGCGTAGTGGTCCATGTCGTTGCCGTCCCATGGCTGGCTCGAACGGCCGTGGCCGCGACGGTCATGGGTAATCACGCGGAAGCCGTTGTTGGCCAGGTGGAAGGCAGCGGACTCCCAGCTATCGGCGTTCAGCGGCCAGCCGTGGCTGAGCACGACCGGTTGGCCGGTGCGCGGACCCCAGTCTTTGTAATAGATCTCGACGCCGTCGCGGGTGGTGATGGTGCTCACGGTGTGGGCGACCGGGCCGGCGTTTTTTACGGAGGCAGCTTCGGCGCTGCCAGCCATGGCAGTGAGCGGGATGGCCACGGCGGCAGCGGCGGCACCGACACTGTTGAAGAAGGCGCTGCGGCGGGACAGGTTGATGTTGGCGTTGATGTTGGCGTTGTTCATGATCTTCATCCTTTTAGTCGATTTTTTGTGGGTGGCCGCTGTGCTAGAGTCTCTGGCTGGCGGCGTTGCGATGGAGTGAATCTTAGGCCTGCCGCCGGTTTTGTGGAACAGACAAGCCTGCAAGGTCACTTTGCAAGAATGCAGCCCCTTCTCCCCTGGAACCCAAGATGCCGACGAGTACCGACTTCGACTGGAACGACATTCCCCTGATTCTTGCCCTGTCCCGCAGCGGCAATATGAGCGCGGCCGGCCGGCAGTTGGGCGTCGATGCCTCCACCATCAGCCGCCGCATCGCTGCCGCCGAAAAATCCTTGCAGCTGCGCCTGTTTATCCGCGACAACACCGGCTACCGCCTGACCGATGCCGGCCAGGTGTTCGTGCGTCACGCCGACGGCGTGTTCGGCAATGTGCAAAGCATGTTGCAAGCGGCCAGCCAGGAGGCGGACGCCACCGCCGGCCCGGTCAACATCACCTCGATCGACTTCCTGTTCGACTACTGGCTGCTCGACCACGTGCCGGCGCTGCACGCGGCCCATCCGCACATCGCGTTGACCTTGCAGGCCGAAAACCAGAACCTGTCGTTCACGCGGCGCGAAGCCGACTTCGCGCTGCGCCTCGGCAAGCCGGGCGACGATGCGGCGCTGGTGATGCGCAAACTCGGTGACCTCGGCTTTGCGGTCTATGGCCACCCGCTTTTTGCCGGCATTGCGCGCAACGCCTGGGGCGAACAGCCGTGGATCGCCTACGACGACGCGCTGGCCGCCACCGGCGAAATGCAGTGGCTGGCGACGCTGTCGCCGGCGCCGCGCCGGGTGCTCAAGGTGAACAGCCTGAGCACGATGGTGCGCGGCTGCCGCGCCGGCGTCGGCCTGGCGCTGCTGCCTTGCATCATGGGCGAGCAGGAAGGCTTGCTGCGCCTGGGAGAACAAGTGGAAGTGCTGCGCGACATCTGGCTGCTCAGCCACCGCGATGCCGGTTCGATCGCCCGCTTCAAGACGGTATCCGCCTGGATCACCACGCTGTATGCCGGCAGCCAAAGCCGCCTGTGCGGCGCGGCATAGCACCGCTTACGCCCCCTTTATCCGCAGCCTGCCCCCCGTTTTTTGCACTTCGTCACATCCCGGTGGATGTACCGAGGGCCCTTGTCTATAGTTCACTCATCGCAACGAACTAACCACCCCAAGGAGCTCAAAATGAACATCGCAAAAAACATGGAAGCCATCTTCATCGCCACCGCCATCATCGCTGGCGCCACCTCGCTGGCCACCGCCAGCACGCCTGCCCCACGCATCTTCATCGCCGCCGACGCCGTGACGACGCAGGCTGCGAAAGCAGCGCCGATGCAGGTGGTGACCATCACCGCCAAGCGCTTGACCGCTGCTGAAAAAGCCGCACTGTAATCCCCTAGCTGACCACGACGGAGCGCATGATGAAAACCACCCTGAAGGCCGCCATGCTGGCTGCGGTTCTGTGCAGCGGCACCCCTGCCGCGCTGGCCGCGGAGCTGACCAGCGAGAGCCGCAGCGTCGATGCGCGCACTGTCAATCTCAACCTCGATGGCGTCATCAGCGTCAAGGTCAAACAAGGGCCGGTGGCATCGCTGACCTTGTACGGCAAGCCGGAAGCATTGAAGAAGGTGACGGTGCTGCAAAGCGGCGACCAGCTGCGCATCGACACCGGCAAGACAAGTAACAGCATCAGCTTTGGCAACAAGCAGGACCTGCGCGCGGAACTGACGTTACCGAACCTGCGCGAAGTAATCTCGGGTGGCGTGGGCGCCACCGAGGTGAACGGCTTTAGCGGCGACACGCTGCGCCTCACGCTGCAAGGCGCGGGGGCGGTGAAGGTCAACGCACAATATCGCAACGTCGATGTCCACCTGGGCGGGATAGGCGGCATGACCGTCAATGCCGGCAACAGCGACAACGTCGACTTGCATCTGAACGGTGCTGGCCGCATAGAGATGATCGGCCAGACCAAGCAACTGAACGCCTCCCTCGGTGGCGTGGGCAGCCTCGATGCGCAGCAGCTGCGGGCGGAATCGGTCGACGTGCAACTGACGGGACTGGGCAGCGCCAGCGTGTATGCCAGGACGCGCGCCAACCTGAGCTTGAGCGGGCTCGGTTCGGCCACCGTCTACGGCAAGCCGGCCAACCGCCAGTCCAGTGCACAGGGGCTGGGCAGCGTGAGCTGGCAGTAAGGAATGCGCCGGCAGGGACGATCCCGGGCCTGCAGCAGCAGGTAAACACATGGGTGTGTTTTTTTCGCCGTCCGGGGGATGATCTCCATCCGGACGTCTTTTTTTATTTCGGCCGGCCGCTATCGTGGCCCAGCACGATGCGCAGGTCGCGCGGCGCCGTATCGCGGCGCACCTTGAGCGGTATGTCCAGCTGGTGCGACAGTGCCTCGGCCAGCGCGCGCTGCGCATGCGGGTATTCGATGCGGGTGCGCGGCACGGTGAACGGCCGGGCGTTGGTGAGGCGCACCGTGGTCACGCCATCGAGGTCCAGCGTGCGCGCCACCCGCGCCAGGCTGGCAGCCGCGCCGGTGACGCCGTTGCCGTTGCTGATTTCCAGCCGTACCGGGTCTGGCGGCGCTGCGGACGATGCTGCCGTTGCCGTTGCCGCTGCTGTCGGCGACGACGCCACGGGCGGCGCCACGCGCGCTGCCAAAGCCGGCGCCTCCACGCGTACCACCTGCACCATCGCCGCGCCGATCTGCCGCACCTGCGTGCGCGGCAGATCCGGGTAAGCATCGGCGGCTGCCTGGAAGGAAGCCGGCAGCGCAGCAGGTGCGGCGGTGCCGGCAGCAGCGCCGGCCAGCAGGGCATAGTCGCGCCGCGCATCGTGCGCACTGAGCGTGGCAGCCTGCTGGTAAAAGCGGGTGGCGCGTTCGCGCTGGCCGTCCGCTTCCAGCGCGGTGGCCAGGCGCGCCCAGTTGGCCGCATTCATGGGATCGAGCAGGCAGGCGCGCTCCAGGGTCGTGATCACATCCTGTGTGGCGTCCTGCGGCGTCGGCGTTGCCACGCTGGCGGCGGGCAGGCCGCCGCAGGCTGCCAGCAGCAAGCCGGCCAGCGCAGCAGCAGTAGTTGCCGTGGCGATCGGGGTGGTCTTCATCGTGCACTCCTTTTCAGTGACCCGGGGGTACCATCGAACGGTAGATTGAAATGCCGGCCGGTCCGATCAGCACCAGCATCAGCGTGGGAAAAATGCAGAAGATCAGCGGAAACAGCAGCTTGAGTGCGATCTTGGCGGCCGCCTCCTCGGCCTGCACGCTGCGCTTGCTGCGCAGGTTGTCGGAGTGGACCCGCAGCGAATCGCCCATGCTGGTGCCGAAGCGTTCGGACTGGATCAGCATGGCCACCAGCGTATCGACGTCCTCCACGCCGCTGCGCAAGGCCAGGTTGCGCAGCGCTTTTTCCTTGCTAAAGCCCGCGCGCATTTCCATCAGCACCAGTTGCAGCTCCTGCGCCAGCGTCACGCTCTTGATGTGGATTTCGCCGGCCACCTTGGCCAGCGCGCGCTCCAGGCTCAGGCCCGCCTCCACGCACACGGTGAGCAGGTCCAGCGCGTCGGGAAAGGTCTCGAAGATTTCGCGGCAGCGGCGCGTGGCCCGGCGCGCCAGCACCAGGTTGGGCAGGTAATAGCCGATGCTGGCAGCGATCAACAGCAGCGCCATGTGCCCTTGCTGCGGCGCGCGGCCGCTGAGCGCCGCCACCAGCAGCGTTGCCAGTGCGGGCAGCGCCAGCGCCAGCACGGTCTTGGCGGCGAAGTACAGCGACGGCGCCGAGGCGCTGCGCCAGCCGGCATTCATGAAGCGGGTACGCAGCGGCGAGCGCTCCCACCCCTCCTCCGGCACCGACAGGCGCGAGAACGGCTGCGCCGCGTGCGCCACCTTTTCCACCCAGCCCTGCTGCGGCGCACCCGTCGGCGTTTCGGGGGCGACCACGCCACCCAGGCGCTCGCGCACCTGCACCGGCGCGAACAGTCGCACGCCCATGAACACCAGGCCCGCCACCACCAGGAAAACCAGCGCCAGGAAGATCAAATGCTGTGCATCCATGCCATGCTCCCTCATCAGATGCGGATGCGTATCAGTTTTCGCATCCATAACACGCCGCCGACCGCGATCGCCCCCGCGTACCACATCAGGGAGACGCCGATCGGATCGGTCCACAGCACGCTGATGTATTCCGGGTTCGTCAGCGACATCAGGAACATCACCACCAGCGGCAGCACACCCAGGATCCACGCCGACATGCGCCCTTCGGCCGACATCACCCGCACCTGTGCCAGCAGTTTCAGGCGCGCGCGGATCAGGCGGCTGATGTTGCCGAGTGCCTCGGCCAGGTTGCCGCCCGATTCGCGCTGGATCAGCACCGCGATGACCAGGTAGCGCAGATCGGTGAGCGGCACGCGGTGGGCCAGGTTGTGCAGCGCCTCGCTCATCGACACGCCGTAGTTGATCTCCTCGTAGGCGGTGCGAAATTCGCCGGCGATCGGCTCGGGCAATTCGTCGGCCACCATCTGCATGACGTTGGCGAACGAGTGGCCGGCGCGCAGCGCGCGGCCGAAAAAATCGGCGGCCTCCGGCAGTTGCTGTTCCAGCCTGGCCAGCCGTTCGCGGCGCGTACGCAGCAGCACCATCCACGGCAGCGCCAGGGCGAGGCCCAACGCCAGCAACGCGCCCACGCCCGGCAGGCCGATGATCCGGGGCGCCACCAGGCCGGCTGCGCCCAGCAGCAGCATGGAGCCGAGAAACTGCGCCACCGACCAGCGCACCCCGGCCTGCAGCAGCAGGCCGTCGAGCGCGGCCAGCCGGCACCAGGGGCCGATGCGGCGCAGCAGGCGCTCGATCGCCGGGCGGCGGCTCCAGGTGCGGCGCTTGACGATGTCCACCCGCTCGGCGCCGCCCGGTCCGCGTTCGGCCATCAGGCGCAGGCGCCGCGAGATGCGGCGTGCGCCGCCGCCGTGGGCCGCCGACCACCACAGCCACGCTCCTTCGACGAGCAGGATCACGGCGGAGAACAGCAGTACCGCAAATGCGGAAAAGACGGCGTCCATGCGCTACTCGAAAATCCGGTCGGGATCGAACACCGACTCGGGCACCGGCACGCCGAACATGCGCAAGCGGTCGGCAAACCGGGGCCGTACGCCGGTGGCGGAAAACGTGCCCTGCACGCGGCCGTTGGCATCGACCCCGCGCTGCTCGAAACGGAAGATCTCGTGCATGGCAATCACGTCGCCTTCCATGCCAGTCACTTCCTGCAGGCTGACCAGCTTGCGGGTGCCGTCGGTCAGCCGCGAGACCTGCATCACCACCGTGACGGCAGAGCAGATTTGCTGGCGCGTGGCGCGCGGGGTCAGGTTCACGCCGGCCATGCCCACCATGTTCTCCAGCCGCGACAGCGCATCGCGCGGGGTGTTCGAGTGGACCGTGGCCAGCGAGCCTTCGTGGCCGGTGTTCATCGCCTGCAGCATGTCGAGCGCCTCCGGCCCGCGCACCTCGCCCAGGATGATGCGGTCGGGCCGCATGCGCAGCGCGTTGCGCACCAGCGAGCGCTGATTGACTTCGCCCTTGCCCTCGATATTGGGCGGCCGGGTTTCCAGCCGCACCACGTGCGGCTGGCGCATTTGCAATTCGGCCGCATCCTCGATGGTGACGATGCGCTCGGCGGCGGGAATAAAACCCGAGAGCACGTTGAGCAGCGTGGTCTTGCCGCTGCCGGTGCCGCCCGAGATCAGTATGTTGACGTTGGCGTGGCCCAGCGCTTGCAGCACCTCCACCATCGGCGGCGTCAGGCTGCGGTTGGCCAGCAGGTTCTCGATGGTGAGCGGGTTGACGGCAAAGCGGCGGATCGACAGGATCGGGCCGTCGATCGCAAGCGGCGGAATGATGGCGTTCACGCGCGAGCCGTCGGGCAGGCGCGCGTCCACCATCGGGCTCGATTCATCGACGCGCCGGCCCACCCGCGAGACGATCTTCTCGATGATCTTCATCAGGTGGGCGTTGTCGTTGAAGGTGACGTCGGTCAGCTCCAGGCGGCCGGCGCGCTCCACGTAGACCATGGCGGCGGTGTTGACCAGGATGTCGGAGACGCCGGGATCGGCCAGCAACGGTTCGAGCGGGCCGAAGCCGAGCATCTCGTGCTGGATGTCGAGCACCAGGCTGTGGCGCTCGTGCTGATTGAGCACGATGCGCTCTTCCTCGATGATGCGCTGGACCAGCAGCGCCAGCTCGTGCTTGAACTGCTCGGGCGTGAGCCTTTGCAGGCGCTCAAGGTCGATGCGCTCCATGATCATGTGGTGCATGCTTTTTTTCAGATCCTGGTAGGCGGCGGCAGCCAGCGAGGGCGTGCCGGGCGCACCGCCGATGCCAACCGTACCAGCCATGCCGGGTGCGCCGTGGCGGCCATCTCCGGCCACGGCCAGGCGTTCACGCAAGCTCATATCGTTCTCCTAGTCGTTGTCATTGCGGCCGAACAGGCGGTCGAACAGGCCCCGGCTTTCCGCCACGCGGCGCGCCGTCACCAGTTCCACCATGTCGGCCAGGCTGCGCGCCACCGCGCTGCTGCGCGACAGTTGCAGCACCGGGATGCCCTGGTTGACCGAATCGGTGGCCGACAGGTAATCGTTGGGCACCGTGTGCATCACTTCCGCGCCCAGCGCCTGCTCCAGGTCCACCAGGCGCAGCTTGCCGCCCTTTTCGTAGCGGTTGACGATCAGGCGCATGCGCTCTCCCGGATAGCCGAGCGAGCGGAAGATGTCGAGCAGGCGACGGCCATCGCGGATGTCGGGCAGCGCCAACTGCAGCACCGGGAAAATCGAATCGGCCTGGTCGAGCGCGCGCAGCGAAATGGCGTCAATCTGGCGGCCCACGTCGAGCACGATGTAGTCGTAGTGCTGGCGCGCCACGCGCAGGATGGTGTCCATGTGCTCGGGCTTCATCTCCACCAGATGCTGCGGGTCGTCGGCCGCCGCCAGCACGCCGAAGTTGGACGCCACGTGCACCAGGCACGAATCGAGAAACGCGCCGTCCATGCGGCCGATCTGGCCGCAGATGTCGGACAAGGTCATGGCCGGCTTCTGGTCCGAGACATACAGCGTGGCGTCGCCGAACTGGCCGTGCAAATCGATCAGCAGCACTTTTTTATCGGCCAGCGCGGCCAGCGCATAACCGAAATTGGTGGACAAAAAGGTGGCGCCGCTGCCGCCCTTGCAGGAGATAAAAGCCAGCACGCGGCCATCGCGCATGCGACTGACACCGGCGGCCACCTCGATGCGGTCCATCGCCTCGTGGAAGGCGCGGTGCACCAGCGGCAGCTGCAGCACCTCGCGCATGCCGGCGCGCATGGCGCGAATCAGGAGGTCGTGCTGCGGCGCGCGCGTGAGCAGCATGAACGACGCTGCCGGGTACTGCTTCGACAGCCGCTCCACCAGTTCGCCCTCGGCCGGCTCGACGTCGCTGGCGTCGAAAATCACCAGGTCCGGCGCTTCCGGCAACTGGCGCTCGATGGCGTCGCGCAGGCCGTGGCGCGTGGCCACCAGTTGCACCGCCGGCAGTCGTGCCGATCCCTGCGCCGCCACTTCGGCGTGCAGCAGGCTGTCATTGCTGATCATCAGTGCTCTCATGGCATGTCCTTATTTGGCGTCGATGACGAAGGTGGGCTGTGCCGGCGGGTCGCTGAACGATTTTTGATAGCGCACATACCCCTGCTGCGCAGCCTTGCCGTCGATGCCGGCCACGGGATCGGGATTGCGGCCGACGTTGGCATCGAGTACCTGCTGCGCCAGCGCCAGGCGGGCGATGGCGCCGAAGTGGGTGTCCCAGTACGGGGTGGTGGGCGCGGGAGAAAAAACCGCGCAACCGGCCAGCGTGCATGCCGCCAGCATCACGAAAAGAAGTCGCATAGAGGTTCCTGAAGTTTATCGAGGTGGTGCGCCTTCCAGCTTGCCGCCCAAAAACAGCTCGGTGCGGGTGGGTGCGGTCACGCTGTCGGTCGGCAGCTGGTAATCGACCGGCAGTGGCCGCACCAGGCGCGGGGTGACCACGAACAGCAGTTCGGTGCGGTCGTGCTGGAAATCGGTGCTGCGAAACAGCGCTCCCAGGATCGGCAATTCACCGAGGATCGGCAGGCCGTTAATGTTGGTGGTGCGGTTGTTCTTGATCAGGCCACCGATGGCGAAGCTCTGGCCATCCTGCAGCTCCACCGTGGTGGCGGCGCGCCGGGTGGTGATCAACGGCAGGATGGAGGCGCCGGTAAAGCCGGAGGCCGAAATGCCCACGCCCTCGCGCGACAGCTCCGATACTTCCGGCGCCACCCGCAGGTTGATGCGCCCGCCCGCCAGCACGGTGGGCGTGAAGCGAACGCCCACGCCGAACTCCTTCTCTTCCAGCGTGACCTTGTTGTTATCGTGCGCCACCGGGATCAGGATCTTGCCGCCGGCGAGAAAACTGCCTTCCTGGCCGCTGATCGCCATCACCGTCGGTTCGGCCAGGATGCGCACCAGGCCTTCCTGCTTTTCGGCGGCGATGCCGATCCGGTCGCCGGTCGCGCGGCCCACGGCCAGGCCGCCGCGCAGGGTGCCACTGAGGAAGTTCGACGCCAGCACGCTGGCCCAGCTGCCACCGCCCACGCCGAGCGCGATGCCGCTTTCCAGCTTGTCGAGCAGGGTCTTCGATACTTCGGCGATTTTCACTTCCAGCATCACCTGCTGCGGTGCGCCGACGTTGAGGAAGTTGATCACGCGGGCCTGGCCGGCGCTGCTGCCTGCGCCGGCAGCAGAGGTGGAAGTGGTGGAAGTGGTGGAAGTGGTGGGAGTGGTGAGAGTCGCGCCCTCCTTCTCGCCCCCGGCGGACAAGGCGCGCGCCGGCCGCCGCACGAAGGCCTGGGCCAGTTCCAGCGCCCGCGCGGCCGCCTGGGTGTCGCTGGCGGTGCCGCTCAATACCAGCGTATCGCCGGCACCGGTCACGACGATGTGTTTTTGCTCCGGCATCAATGCCGCCAGCGAGGCCTGCAAGGCGCCGGGATCAATGCCCACCACCACCTCGACCACGTTGCAGACGCCGCTCCTGCCCTGCACGATCATGTTGCTGGTGCCGATGTCGATGCCGGCCACGTACAACGTGTCCGGCGCCACCAGCATCGCCTCGAGCACGGCCGGGTTGCCCACGCTGCGCGCGGCCACCGCTTCGGGCATGCGCATCAACGTCGATTTGCCCAGTTGCAGAGCCAGGTGGCCGGGCGCGGCGGCCTGGCCGGCGCAGCGCAGGCTCGTGTTGGCGCGATCGGGCTGCGCAAACGCGGTGGCCGGCACGGCCAGGACCGCCGCCAGGACCAGTTGCCAGGCACTGGCGCGAAGAGAGAATGATGACCGGATCATCATGGCGTCCTCACAGGCATTCCTGCTTGCGTTGCACACCGGCGATCACGCCCACGCAGTGGCGCGCCGGTCCGGCGGCAGCCAGCCGGGGGCGCGGCGCGGCCGCAGCCGCTATCGCTGGCGCGGTGACAGCAGGTGCAGCGGCAACGGGAGCCGGCGCCGCCATCCCCAGCAGCGAAGCCTTGGTGGCGCCGTCGGTGGTGCCGGGGCGCGGATCGACCTGGTTGCGCAGCACCAGCGACAGCGTGCCCACGCTGCGCGCCAGGTCGAGGTTTTCGGCCTGGCCGGGCGTGACTTCCAGCGTGACGGCGTTGACCACGCGCGGTTTGGTTTCGTCGCGCCCCACTTCCTGCGCCACGGCCAACACCAGTATCCGTTCGAGCACGATCTTGGAAATCGCATTGTCGCCACCGCGCGCCGACTGCGTGTTGACCAGGATATCGACAAAATTGCCGGGCAGCGCGAAGCCGGCCACGCCCACCACGTCGTTGACGCGCACGGTGATGGCGCGGTTGCCCTCGGTGATCAGCGCGGAGAGGCCGCCGACAGTGCCGGCCGGCGCCAGCTTCGCTTCGCTGAGCGGCTCGTCGCGCAGCACGCTCGATTTGAGCACCCGCCCCGCCAGCCTGGCCGGGTCGCGTAGGGCGCCGTGCGGCAGGTTGTCGGCCGGCCAGTCGAGCGTCTTCATCATCTCGGGCGTCAGGCGCTGGCCCAGGCTGATGTCGGTGGCGGCCACCACGATGCGGTTGGCGGCGGTGGGGGCCTGGCCCAGCAGCCAGCGCGAGGCCAGCGCCACCGCCGCCAGCCCGAACACGACGGCCAGCGCCATCATCCACAGTGCGCGGCGGTTTTTCATACGATGTGCTGGGCCAGTTGGTCGATCAGTGGCGCCAGGTCGCTGGCGGACGGCGCGGGTACCGACATTGAGCCGGCGAACATGCTGGTCCAGGCCTGGTCCAGCGCGCCGATGGTGAGCCGGGGCGGCGCGCCATTGAAGCCGGCGAAATCGACAATGCGGCCCACGATTTCGTGCGGATACGCGGCCAGCAGCGGCAGGCCGCTGCCCGCGTGCAGCTCATCGACCAGGTAGCGCAGCGCGGCCTCGTCGTACAGCACGCCGGCGGCCAGGCACTGCTGGCGGAACAGCGCGCGATATGCCGCCTCCCCCAGCGCTCCCACCGGAATCTTGTAGCCCACGCGGCGCAGCGCTGCCGCGTCGAGCAGCGCTTCCGGCGCCAGGCTGGTGGCAAACACCAGCCGCATGCGGCATGGCGCCTCGAAGTGGTAACCGCCGGCCAGCGACAACTGGCTGCGGCGCAGCTCCTGGGCCTGGGCGAAACGGTTGAGCAGCTCGGTGGCGGCCATGCGCTGGCGCCCCAGGTCGTCGACGATCAGGAGGCCGTTGTTGGCCTTGAGCTGCGGCGCGGCGCGGTAGCAGCCGTTGGGCGTGTCCGCCTGCAGGTCGAGCATGTCGGCGGTGACATCGGCGTCGAGCGCCACCACCGGCCGCTGGCACAGCACCCAGCGCGCATCGACGCCGCGCCGATCGGTCGCCACGCGGCTGTGGCGCGCATTCGGTCCACGTAACCCATTCTGCGGGAAGTGCACCTGCGGATCGTAGACCTGCACCACGTCCTGCCCCACCAGCAGCGCGTGCGGCACCGCGATCACACCTTGTTGCAGCGCCCCCAGCTTGCGCGCCAGTGCGGACTTGCCGCTGCCCGACGGCCCGTACAGCAGCATGGTGCGGCCGGCGTACATGGCGGCGCCCAGCATTTGCAGCACGCCGGGCGCCAGCAACTGGTCGGCCAGTTCGACACCGAGCTCGCCGGGGTCCAGCATCGACACCGGCAGCGACTGCCGCTCGACCATGGCGCGGTAGGCTTCCAGCGTCACCGGCGCCGGGCCGACGTAGCGGCAGCGCTCCATCCAGCCGCCCGCGCGCTGCTTGCCGCCCGCCGTCAGCTGGTACTGGATGTCGATATCGGATTCGCCGCGCCACGCCACTTCGGCCACGTGCTCGGCCACCATGAAGTCCAGCGCCTCGCGCAGCACCGTGATCGGCAGGTGCAGCCGGGTAGTCAGCACCGGCAGATGGGTCTTGCCGGCCAGGTACAAGGCCTTGGCCACCAGCTCCACCACGAACTGCTGCGGCAGGCCAGTGTCACGCAGCGAACGCGGTGGCGGCGGCAGCACGCTGGCCGCTTCGGTGTCGGCCAGGTGGGCGGTGGTGGCAACCGGGGCAGAATAAGGTGAGGAATCGAGGCTGAGCATGACTGTTCTCCGCGCTGCTGTAGGGACGACTGAAAATATTTCACTGAGGAATCGAGTCTAGCGAGGCTTGCCTGGCGGATATTGACCGGCAGCAAGAAGGCGCCAACGGGTGGCCTAACGATGCTGCCACGCCACAACCGCTGCCGTGGCCAGCGCGATCGCCACGCCGTAGGGCATGCCGCCCACGCTGGCAATCGCCTCGCGCGGCAGCGGCGCCAATGGCAGGCCCGCCAGGCGACCCAGCCACGGCTGCACCAGGCGCCACAGGTTGCGGCCCAGCCGGCGCGCGGTGGCCAGACCATCGCCCTGGCGCCAGCCGTGCCACAGCAGCGTGGCCAGCGCCAGCGGCGCGCCGAACAGATAGGTCAGCAACGCCACATGCAGCGCCGCCTGCGGACCGAGGAAAGCGCCCACCATGGCCATCAGCTTGACGTCGCCGGCGGCCATGCCGCGCAACAGATACAGCGGCAGCAATAAAAATAGGCCGGCCAGCAGTCCGGTGAACCAGTGCGTGAGCGCGGGCAGCCAGGGGTTGGCCAGCCACTGCAACACCAGCGCCAGCGCCAGGCCGCCGAGCACGAGGACATTGGGAATTTTGCGCAGCGCCAGGTCGGTTACTGCCGCCTGGGCGACCAGCCAGAGCACGAGGATGTCGATGGCGGTCCACATGGGCACGCTCCGAAAAGAAATAGGCTTTCCAGCCCGGACTGCGACTGGAAAGCCAAGCCGTCAAGCGTTATGAGCGGCGATCTCATCCGATATCTTTTCGAAAGCGTCTTTCAACGCCGGCGAGAGGAACGAGAACGCCGCAATGACCGCAGCGACCATGGTGGCGGCAATCAGGCCATACTCGATGGCGGTGATGCCCTCCTCGTCGGACGCAAACACTTTTGCTGCTGCAAGAAGCGATGTCATGATGAACTCCCGTAAAGGTGGAAAGGATGACCCTGGCGCGATAGCAGCACGGCGGCGGTGGTTTGCCGTCGCTGCGCCATTGCAATCAACTATACGGAGCGGGCTTTTGGGAGAGTTGACTTGAGACAAGTTTTCCATGCGGAACTATTTTTCAAGCGCAAGGAACCACACGATTGTGCTGGTATAGTTTTTTTTCGCACACATGAATTGCCTAGATTGCAAAAAGCTATTATCCTGCTTAGCTTGCCCATTTGCGCAGGACAGCATTTTTCTCCAGAGAAGAAAATGGATTCCCTACTGAAACACATGGTGGACATGACCGGCCACCGCGATCATACGATGCTCGACATCTCCGTGATCTCGGCGGTGCAGGAACTCGCCAATGCCAGCTGTACCCGGGTGCTGACTCTTGCCGTTGTGCGCGGCAAGATGTTCGTACGCCCGCGCGCACAGATTGTCGCCGGCGAGGCGGCCACCATGGTCGGGACGTCGGACCTCCAGCAACCGGGCGAGCCGATCGAACACTACCCGGCGCTGGCGGCCTGCCTGGCCCGCCACGACGCCAGCGCGGAAGTGACCAACGACAGCGGCGGCCACACGCTGTGGCTGCCGATCTGGCTCGGCGACAAGGCCGACACCTGCCTCGAAATCGTCAATCCCACGCCCTACACCAGCGCCACCATCCAGGTGATCGGCGGCGTGGTCAGCGTGTATCGCAATTTCCAGAACCTGCTCGACTACAGCGAACGCGATTCGCTCACCGGCCTGCTCAACCGCAAAACCTTCGACGACCAGCTGGCCAAGATGCTGGCCGCCAGCGCCGACCAGGAGTCGCTGACGCTGCCCGGCGAACTGGAACGGCGCCAGCACGGCGAGGAAGAGCGGCAATGGCTGGCGGTGGTCGATGTCGACCATTTCAAGCACGTCAACGACCGCTTCGGCCACCTGTACGGCGACGAAGTGCTGATCCTGATCGCCAACCTGCTCAATACGTCGTTCCGCGCGCAGGACCGGGTGTTCCGTTTTGGCGGCGAAGAGTTCGTGGTGCTGCTGCGCGGCACCACCCAGGACAATGCCAGGAAAATCATCGAGCGTTTCCGCCAGAACGTGGCGTCGCACGATTTTCCGCAAGTGGGCAAGGTGACGGTGAGCGTGGGCTTTGTCAGCATCACCGCGTTCGAGCCGCCGGTGATCGTGCTGGGCCGCGCCGACCAGGCGCTGTACTACGCCAAGAGCCACGGCCGCAACCTGGTGTGCCACTACGACGAACTGCTCAGCGAGGGACTGCTGCAGAGCACCGAATCGAACGACACGGCAGAATTCTTCTAGGCCAGGGTTAAAAACCGCATCGGATCCACGTTCCACTTGGCGGCGGATTCATGGCCGACGATCTTGTCGGCGCCGCCAAAACCGAGACCGCGCGACAGATCGACCGTTTCCGGCTTGATGTACACGTTCTGCTTGGTATTGAAAAACACGTTGACCTTGGGCGCCAGCAGGTTCGTCTCGTGCGGCTCGATCACCACGCCCAGGCGGCCCGATTCCAGCATCACCATGGTTCCTACCGGGTAAATGCCGATGCAGCGCATGAATTCCTGCGCGTACTGCGGGTTGAAATGGTGTTTGCTCCACTCGTAAATCTTGCGCAGCGCAGCAGCTGCCGGCATGGCCTTGTGGTAACAGCGGTCCGACGTCAGGGCGTCGTACACGTCCACGATGGCCGCCATTTGCGCCATGTCGCTGATCTGGCCTTCGGCCAGGCGATTCGGATAGCCGCTGCCGTCGCGCCGCTCGTGGTGGTGCAAGGTAATGTCGAGCGGAATCGGGCCGATCTCGGGCGACTGCCGCAGCAGGTCGTAGCCGTCCTGCGGATGGCGGCGGATGATCTCGTATTCCTCGTCGGTGAGCGGACCCGGCTTGTTGAGGATGGCGTCCGGCACCAGCGCCTTGCCGGTGTCGTGTAGCAGCCCGCCCAGGCCGGCCTGGTGAGTGGTCTCGGCATCAAGATTGCGCGAACGGCAAAAGGCCACCAGCAAGGTGCACACGCTGACCGAATGCAGGAAGGTGTAGTCGTCGGCGTTCTTGATGCGCAGCAGGCCGGTGAGCGCGCCGGGATTGCGCAGGATCGATTCGGTAATGGTTTGCACCACCGGCGCCACTTGGTCGAGCTCGATAGCCTTGCCGAGGCGCGCGTCCTGCATCACCGAGCGCACCAGGGTCGAGGCCTGGTGGCGGATGTGCGCGGCGCGCCGCATTTCCTCGCCCAGCGCCACCCGCGTGACCACCGGCGACTTGGCGATCAATTCGATGATTTCGCGCTCGGTGGCTGCCTGCGCCTCGGCCAGCGTGGGCGCCTCCACGTCCAGGCCCTTGTCACTGTCGATCACCACGTCGTGGATGCCGGCGTTGATGATCTTGCGGATCTCGGCATCGCTGGTGATCAGGAACCGGTTGCGCACGAACGGGTGGGCCATCCAGTCGCAACTGAGGTCCTGGATGAACATGCCCACCTTGAGCTGCGACGCGTCGACTTTCTTGAACATACGGGCACCCGTTATCGAGGCTGGAAGAAATGCGGAAAACCTGAATCGAGTATAACAAATAGTTTCTCGTCAGGATCATCAGGAGCCGGTGCTACACTGTGCGGCACGATCCTTTCACCGCGCTTGTCGGACTACTGCAACAAACATGGAACTGCGCCAACTTCGCTATTTTGTTGCTATCGTCGATCACGGCTCGCTGTCGCGCGCGGCGCTGGCACTGCACGTGGCGCAGCCGGCACTGACCCAGCAACTGCGCCAGCTCGAAGAAGAACTGGGCATGCAACTGCTGCACCGCTCGGCGCAGGGCATGCTCAGCAACGACGCCGGCAAAATTTTCTATGAACACGCGCAGGCAATACTCAAGCAGGTGGCCGATGCCCGCTCGGCCGTGGTGCAATCGGCCGAGCGCCCCAGCGGCAGCGTCACCCTGGGGCTGCCGCACAGCATTTCCGGCGCGCTGGCCTTGCCGCTGCTCACCGCTGCGCGCGCCCGCTATCCCGAAATCACGCTGCAACTGACCGAAGAGCTGACCGGCAACCTCAACGAGCAACTGCGCTCGGGCCGGGTGAACCTGGCGGTGCTGTTCGACGACGGCCAGCTGGGCCAGTTCGCCACCACGCCGCTGGTCGAGGAAGAACTGCGCTTCATCTGCCGTGCCGACGCCCCGTACGCCTTGGGCCAGAGCGCGCTTACCTTGCGCGAAGCGGTGGCAACGCCGTTGATCCTGCCCGGCTTGCAGCACGGCGTGCGGCCGCGCATCGAAAGCGTACTGCGCAGCGCCGGCCTGGCACTGTCGTCGGTGATCGAAATCAATTCGATTGCGATTTTAAAATCGGCGCTGCTGGCCGATCTGGGTGCGACCATTTTGCCGTCGGCGCCGGTGCTGGATGAATTACAGCGCGGCACCTTGCGCGCGCAGGCGATTGGAGAGCCGGCGATCGCGCGCACAGTGGTGCTGTGTGCGTCGAAAAACATTCCGCTAACCAATGCTGCGCAGGCAGTAGGTGCGCTGGTGCGCAGCGTGTGCGGCGAGCTGTGCGCCAACGGCGCCTGGCCCGGCGCCGCCGTGATCGACGGCTGAGCACCAGCCACGAACCGCCAGCCCAAGATCCGTCATTCCCGCGCAGCAGCAGCACCGCGCCACCCCATCACTTTTCCTTATACCCCCATCCGCAAACGGTATTTCCATGCCGGAGTCAACGCGCCCATACTGCGCTACAAAGCAGGTAATTTAAGCCTAAACTATCTGCGAGCGCCGCCACCATGCGGCCCATAGCCCGATCCTGGCGCGCCTACCCGGCGCTCCCGGGGCCGGGCAAGAACGGCACATAACGGAGACACCGCCATGCCAGACGACACCACGGGCCTTGCACTTGCCGCCGGGGCCCCAGACGGCAACGTCAACCTCGACGTCGGCCTCGACGACAAGTACACCGCCAACAGCGGCCCCATTTTCCTGTCCGGCATCCAGGCGCTGGTGCGCCTGCCGTTGATGCAGCGCGTGCGCGACCAGGCCGCGGGCCTCAACACCGCCGGCTTCATTTCCGGCTATCGCGGTTCGCCCTTGGGCGGCCTCGACGAAAACCTGTGGAAGGCGCAACCGCACCTGGCCGCGCACCACGTGCAGTTCGTCCCGGGCGTCAACGAAGATCTGGCCGCCACCGCCGTATGGGGTTCGCAGCAGGTGGACCTGATCGGGGAGGCCAAGTACGACGGCGTGTTCGCCATGTGGTACGGCAAGGGCCCCGGCGTGGACCGCTGCGGCGACGTCTTCAAGCACATGAACCACGCCGGCACTTCGCAGCACGGCGGCGTGCTGCTGGTGGCCGGCGACGACCATGGCGCGTATTCGTCCACCCTGCCCCACCAGTCCGACCACCTGTTTTCGGCGTCGATGATCCCCGTGCTGTACCCGTGCAATGTGCAGGAATACCTGGACCTCGGTGTGCATGGCTGGGCCATGTCGCGCTTTTCCGGCTGCGTGGTGGCATTCAAGGCGCTGGCCGACACGGTGGAATCGTCAGCCTCGGTCGATGCCGACCCATTCCGCGTGCAAGTAAAAATCCCGCACGACTTTGTCATGCCCGAAGGCGGCTTGAACGCGCGCCTGTCGAGCATTCCACTGGGGCGCCAGGCGCGCAACCAGGAAGCGCTGATGCAGGACTATAAAATCTACGCGGCGCTGGCGTACGCGCGCGAAAATCGCCTCAACCACACCACCATCACCAGCCCCGATGCCAAGCTTGGCATCATCGCGTCCGGTAAATCGTACCTCGACGTGCTCGAAGCACTGGAAGAACTGGGCATCGACGAGGCCATGGCCGCCAGGGTGGGCCTGCGCCTGTTCAAGGTGGCGATGCCCTGGCCGCTGGAACCGGACAGCGTGCGCGAGTTCGCGCAAGGCCTCGACGAAATCCTGGTGGTCGAAGAAAAACGCCAGATCGTCGAATACCAGCTCAAGGAACAGCTGTACAACTGGCGCGACGACGTGCGCCCGCGCGTGATCGGCAAGTTCGACGAAAAGGGCGAATGGGTGGCGCCGCGCGGCGAATGGCTGCTTACCTCGAAGGCCGATTTTTCGGTGTCGCAGGTGGCGCGCGTGATCGCCAGCAGGATCAAGCGGTTCGACCTCGACGCGGCCACGTGCGAACAGATCGCCGCGCGGCTCGACTTCCTCGACGCCAAGGATGCCGTGTTGACGCGCGCCGTCAACACGCCGTTCCGCCCCGCCTTCTACTGTTCCGGCTGCCCACACAACACGTCCACCAAGGTACCGGAAGGCAGCCTGGCGCTGGCCGGCATCGGCTGCCACGTGATGGCCACCTCGATTTACCCCGAATTCAACAAGCTCACCACCCACATGGGCGGCGAAGGCGCACCGTGGATCGGCCAGGCGGCGTTCTCCACCATTCCCCACGTATTCCAGAACCTTGGCGACGGCACCTATTTCCACTCGGGCTACCTGGCGATCCGCGCCGCGCTGGCGGCCAAGGTCAACATCACCTACAAAATTTTGTACAACGATGCGGTGGCCATGACCGGCGGCCAACCGGTGGACGGCATCACGTCGGTGCCGCTGATCGCGCGGCAAATGGCGGCGGAAGGCGTGCAGCGCATCGCGCTCGTCACCGAAGACCTGGCGCGCTACCAGGACCGCAGCGTCCTACCGGCCCACATCACGCTGCACGACCGCAAGGACATGGACGCGGTGCAGCGCGAACTGCGCGAGGTGGCTGGCGTGTCGGTGCTGATCTACGACCAGACCTGCGCCGCCGAAAAGCGTCGTCGCCGCAAAAAGGGAGATTATCCGGACGTGGCCAAGCGCATGGTCATCAACGAGGCCGTGTGCGAAGGCTGCGGCGACTGCGGCGTGCAGTCGAACTGCGTGTCCATCCTGCCCAAGGAAACCGAATTTGGCCGCAAGCGCACCATCGACCAGTCGTCGTGCAACAAGGACTATTCGTGCGCCAAGGGCTTCTGTCCCAGCTTCGTGACGGTGGAAGGCGGCACGCTCAAGAAGAGCCGCGCCGGCGCTGCCCGGATCGACGACTTCGGCCCCCTGCCAGCGCCCGTCTTGCCGTCGTGCGACCAGCCGTACAACATCCTGATCAACGGCATCGGCGGCACCGGCGTGATCACCGTCGGCGCCCTGATCGGCATGGCCGCGCACCTGGAAGGCAAAGGCGCGTCGGTGCTGGACATGACCGGCATGTCGCAAAAAAACGGCTCCGTCACGTCGCACGTCAAAATCGCCCGCACCCCGACGCACCCGCGCGCCCAGCGCATCGCCACCGGCGAGGCCGATCTGGTGCTCGGCTGCGACATGCTCACCGCCGGCGCCGCCGACGCCATCTCGAAAATGCGCGCCGGCCGCACGCTCGCTGTCGTCAACCTGCACCAGCAGCCGCCGGGCACCTTCGCGCAGGACGCCGACTGGCAGTACCCCGCCGAGGAAGTGCAGGCGCTGATCGCGCAATCGGTGGGTGACGGCGCGGCCGACTTCATTGACGCGACCAGGCTGGCCACCGCGCTGATGGGCGACTCGATCGCGGCCAACCTGTTCATGCTGGGCTATGCCTGGCAGCGGGGCCGCATTCCCCTGTCCGAAGCGGCGCTGCTGCGCGCGATCGAATTGAACGGCGTGGGTGTGGCTTCGAACCAGCAAAGCTTCCTGTGGGGCCGGCGCGCGGCGTTTGACCTGGCGCGCGTGGAACGCGTGGCCACGCCAGCGCAGGCGGTGGTGCTGCACATGCCGCAGAGCCTCGACACCGTCATCGACAAGCGCGTGGCGTTTCTGACCGCCTACCAGGACGCCGCCTATGCGGCACGGTACCGCGATTTGGTGACCACCGTGCGCGCACGCGAAACCGCGCTGGGACTCGGCAACAAGCTGTCCACGGCTGTGGCGAAATACTATTTCAAGCTGATGGCGTACAAGGACGAATACGAGGTGGCGCGGCTGTACACCGATGGACGCTTTGTCGAGCAACTGAAGCAGCAGTTCGACGGCGATTTTTCGGTGAAATTCAACCTGGCGCCGCCGCTGCTGGCAAGGAAGGACGCCAAGGGCCACCTGGTCAAAGCGGAATTCGGCTCGTGGATGTGGAAGGCGTTCCAGTTGCTGGCCAAATTCAAAGGCTTGCGCGGTGGTGCGCTCGACCTCTTCGGCTATACGGCCGAGCGCAAGATGGAACGCGCGCTGATCACCGAATATCGCGAGATGGTCGGCGCCTTGCTGGCCCAGCTCAACGCCGATAACCACGCGCTGGCCGTGGAACTGACCACGCTGCCGGAAAAAGTACGGGGCTTCGGCCATGTGAAGGAACAGGCAGTCGCCACCTTCCGCACCGATAAAGCACGCCTGCTGGCGCAATTTGCGCAGCAGCGCGCAGCATAGAAAGGATACCCATGAACGACCTCTCCACGCCAAGACTGGCCGCCGCCGCAGAGCAGCAACAGCAACAACAGCAAGCCAACAAAATCCGTTTTGTCACCGCCGCCTCGCTGTTCGACGGCCACGACGCCTCGATCAACATCATGCGCCGCATCCTGCAATCGAACGGCGTCGAAGTGGTCCACCTGGGCCATAACCGCTCGGTGGACGAAGTGGTGACTGCCGCCCTGGCCGAGGATGTGCAGGGCATCGCGATCTCCAGCTACCAGGGCGGCCACGTCGAATATTTTAAATACATGATCGACCTGCTGCGCCAGCGCGGCGGCGCCCACATCAAGGTGTTTGGTGGTGGCGGCGGCGTGATCGTGCCCGAGGAAATCGCCGAACTGCACGCCTATGGCGTCACGCGCATCTTCAGCCCCGAGGACGGCCAGCGCATGGGTCTCGTGGGCATGATCGAGTGGATGGTGGCGCAGTGCGATATCGACCTGTCGCAGTATTCGCCCACGTCGCTGGCGCCGCTCACGGATGGCGACGTGGCCAGCCGCCACCGGCCATTGGCGCAGCTGATCACGGCCCTGGAGAACGAGCGCGCCGGGCCAGCGCTGCGCACCGAGCTGCTCGCTGCTGCTGCCGGCCTGGCGGTGCCCGTGCTGGGTATCACGGGCACCGGCGGCGCCGGCAAATCGTCGCTGACCGATGAACTGATACGGCGCATCCGCCTCGACCAGGGCGACGCCTTGCACATCGCCGTGATCTCGATCGACCCGTCGCGCCGCAAGTCCGGCGGCGCGCTGCTCGGTGACCGCATCCGCATGAACGCCATCAATCCCTGGAATGGCCAAGCACGTGTATTCATGCGTTCGCTGGCCACGCGCGATGCCGGCTCCGAGATTTCGCAGGCGCTGCCCGACGTGATTGCTGCCTGCAAGGTAGCCGGCTTTAATTTGGTGATCGTGGAGACGTCCGGCATCGGCCAGGGCGACGCCGCCATCGTGCCGCACGTCGATGTGTCGATGTACGTGATGACGCCGGAGTTCGGCGCCGCGTCGCAGCTGGAAAAAATCGACATGCTCGATTTTGCCGACATCATTGCGATCAACAAGTTCGACCGCAAGGGCGCGTTAGACGCCTTGCGCGACGTCGCCAAGCAGTACCAGCGCAACCGCGAGCTGTGGAGCACGCCGTCGCACGAGATGCCCGTTTACGGCACCCAGGCCTCGCGCTTCAACGATGACGGCGTCACGGCCCTGTACCAGGGCCTGCTGCCGCTCCTGGCCCGCTTCGGCTTGCGCACGACCGCCGGCAGGCTGGCCCCGGAAACCGCGCGCCACTCGAGCGGCAAGAACGTGATCGTGCCACCAGCCCGCGCGCGCTACCTGGCCGAAATCGCCGACACCGTGCGCGGCTATCACCGCCACACGCGCAAACAGGTCACCCTGGCCCGCGAGCGCCAGCAACTGACCGAGTCGAAACGCATGCTGGCCGCCGCCGGCAAATCCATCAGCCTTGCCGACTTCGACGACGTGATCCTGGAACGCGACAGCGCCATGGATGCCGGCGCCAAAAAACTGCTGGCGCAGTGGCCGGCTTTGCAGGCCGCGTACGCCGGCGACGATTACGTCACCACCATCCGCGACAAGGAACTGCGCACCAAACTGGTCCAGCATACCTTGTCCGGCACGCGCATCCGCAAGGTGGCGCTGCCGCGCTACGAAGATCACGGCGAGGTGCTGCGCTTTTTGATGCTGGAAAACGTGCCGGGATCGTTCCCGTTCACGGCCGGCGTGTTCCCGTTCAAGCGCGAGGGCGAAGACCCCACCCGCATGTTTGCTGGCGAGGGCGACGCCTTCCGCACCAACCGCCGCTTCAAGCTGGTTTCCACCGGCATGGACGCCAAGCGCCTGTCCACCGCGTTCGATTCGGTCACGCTGTACGGCGCCGACCCGGCGCTGCGCCCCGACATCTACGGCAAGGTGGGCAACTCGGGCGTGTCGATCGCCACGCTCGACGACATGAAGGTGCTGTACGACGGCTTTAACCTGTGCAGCCCTTCGACATCGGTGTCGATGACCATCAACGGCCCGGCGCCCACCATTCTCGCCATGTTCATGAACACGGCGATCGACCAGCAGCTCGACAAGTTCGTGGCCGAACACCAGCGCCAGCCCGACGCCGGCGAGGCAGCCAGCATCCGCGCCTGGGTGCTGCAAAACGTGCGCGGCACGGTGCAGGCGGACATCCTCAAGGAAGACCAGGGTCAGAACACCTGCATCTTCTCCACCGAGTTTTCGTTGAAGGTGATGGGCGACATCCAGCAGTATTTCGTCGACCACCAGGTACGCAATTTTTACTCGGTGTCGATCTCCGGGTACCACATCGCCGAGGCGGGCGCCAACCCGGTCTCGCAGCTGGCGTTCACGCTGTCGAACGGCCTCACGTTCGTGGAGGCGTACCTGGCGCGCGGCATGCACATCGACGATTTTGCGCCGAACCTGTCGTTCTTCTTCTCCAACGGCATGGACCCGGAATACACGGTGCTGGGCCGCGTGGCGCGCCGCATCTGGGCCGTGGCCATGCGCGACAAGTACGGTGCCAACGACCGCTCGCAAAAGCTCAAGTACCACGTGCAGACGTCGGGCCGGTCGCTGCACGCGCAGGAGATCGACTTCAATGACATCCGCACCACCTTGCAGGCGCTGATCGCCATCTACGACAACTGCAACTCGCTGCACACCAACGCCTACGACGAAGCGATCACCACGCCCACCGACGAATCGGTGCGCCGCGCGCTGGCGATCCAGCTGATCATCAACCGTGAATGGGGCCTGGCCAAGAACGAAAATCCCAACCAGGGGGCGTACATCCTCGACGAACTGACCGACCTGGTGGAAGAAGCGGTGCTGCAGGAATTCGAGCGCATTGCCGAACGCGGCGGCGTGCTGGGCGCGATGGAAACCGGCTACCAGCGCGGCAAGATCCAGGAGGAATCCATGCTGTACGAGCACCAGAAGCACGACGGCACCCTGCCCATCGTCGGCGTGAACACCTTCCGCAATCCGAAGGGCAGCGAAGCGCCGCAAAAAATCGAACTGGCGCGCTCCACCGACGACGAAAAACAGTCGCAACTCACCCGCCTGGCCGACTTCCACGCCCGCCATGCCAACCAGGCGCCGCAAGCGCTGGCAGCGTTGCAGCAGGCCGCGATTGCCAACGCCAACGTGTTCGAAAAGCTGATGGACGCGGTGCGGGTCTGTTCGCTCGGCCAGATCACCACGGCGCTGTTCGAGGTGGGGGGCCAGTACCGGCGCAATATGTAGGGGCTTGACCTCAACTTATATTGAGGTTCTAGACTGGCGGGATTGCTCACCAAGGAGGCTCCCATGCAATTCATCAATCCCGCAACCCTGTACGACCCGCGTCCGAACGGCTACACCCATGTCGTCATCGCCGAGGCCCCGGCACGGCTGGTCTACATCGCCGGCCAGGGCGGCGAAGACGTCAACGGTGTGCTGTCGGAGGATTTTGCTACGCAGGTAGAGCAAGCGCTGGCGAACCTGCGCGCCGCACTGCTAGCGGCCGACGCCCCCCTGGCGCAAGTGGCCAAGGTGACCGCGCTGATCGTCGGCCACGACGAAGCCAGGCTCGCCATCTTCAGCACCGCGCTGCGCGCCGCCTGGGGCGACGCCCCGCCCCCGGCCTGCACCCTGATCCCGGTACCGCGCCTGGCGCTCGACGGCATGTTGTTCGAGATCGAGGCGACGGCGATTGCCAGTCTTCTTGCCGACAAAATCTAAGCTGAAATGCTATTCACTTTGCCATTCAAAAACGCATGATGCTACTATGAGAAATCGCTAAAATTTGCTATTCACGGATTGCTGAATAAGTGTCCAAAATTCAAAACATCGAGCGGATTCGGCAGCTTCTGCAAAACGGTCCGGCCAAGGCTGCCGCGCTGCTGGAAGCGTTGAACATCAGCCAGCCAACCTTTTCACGGCTGTGGCCCGGCGTGCCGGACGGCGTAGTGCTGGGCGCGAGCAAGGCGCGACAGTATGCGCTGCGACGGCAGGTTGCTGGGGTCGATGCGCCGATACCGGTATTTCGTGTTGCCACGAACGGCCTGATCATGCCAATCGGCCACCTTGATGTGCTGCAAGGCGGTTTCTACGCCATGACACCGTTGGCAGGCACGCGCTACGAGCTGCACCAGGGCATGCCCTTTTTCGTCAGCGACTTGCGCCCGCAAGGCTTCCTGGGCCGATTGTAGCCGGGCAAGCACCGCGACCTGGAGCTGCCTGCCGATATCCTGACCTGGACCGATGAAAACGTGCTCAAGTACATCGCCCGGCGCAGCGATAACGCCGCAGGCGATCTTATCCTTGGCAATGATTCGTACGCGCGCTACCTGGCGTCATTGGCAGCGCAGGAGGCTGCGGTGCTGACCGAGCAGGAGCGCATGCAGCGCTATCCGCAAATGGCCGACGACGCCATGCAGGGCGATGCGCCAGGTTCGTCTGCCCTCGATGGCGATCTCGGCATGATGGACCGGAACTGGACCGCCGTCGCCCAGGAGCTCGGCCGCCTCGGCGTGCTGCCGCAAGACGATGTCATCACGGTCGAATTGCTCGACCTGTTCGGTGCACTGATCGGCAACACCGACAAGCACCACGGCAATATTGCCGTGCGCTGGACGCTGGAACGCCAGCACCGCCTTCTTGAAGCATATGACATGCTGCCCATGCTGTATCGCCCGAACGCTCACGGCGAGATTGTCGAGCGCGCATGGAAGCCTGACTACCTGGGGAACGTGGCATTACGCCATTTGTCGCGCTGCCACGGCATGGCGCTGGAGTTCTGGCACGATGTACTGCAAGACACGCGCATCTCGGCGGATTTCAAGACCGTGGCAAACAACCACCTGCGCGCCATACAGCCGCTGGCGACTGCTAATTCTCGCTACACACCCCGATAGTCCCCCCCGGCAACAACACCGGCTGCCACATCTCCTGCAAGTCGGCCGCCGGTGTGCCGTTGACCAGCGCCAGCAGCATTTCGATCATGCGCGCGCCGGCCTTGCGTGGTTCGGGCTGGTCGATGGTGGCGACGTTGCCGCCAGCCAGCGAATCGGCCATGCTGCCCCATACCACCACCGACATGTCCTTTCCCATCTCGATGCCGGCGTCGCGCATGGCGCGCACCACGCCGGCGCCGGACATGTGGTTGTCGACGATGACCGCGCTCGGTCGCGGCGAACAGGCCAGCAACTGCTGCATGGCGTGATGGCCGCTGCGGCGGTCGATGCAGTCGGCGATCAGGTAGCGCGGATCGACCGCCAGGCCGGCGGCCGCCATCGACGCCATGAAGCTGTCGCGCCGCTCGCGGGCAAAATTCATGTCCAGCGAAGCGCTCACCAGCGCCACGCGGCGGTGGCCCAGCGCAAGCAGGCGTTCGAGCGCCAGTTCCACGCCGGCGGCATGGTCATAGTCGAACCACGCGTACGGCGCATCCTGCTGGGTGCGGCCGTGGGCGATGAAGGGGAACTTGCTTTGCGTGAGAAAGGCGATACGCTCGTCGTGCACCAGCGTGCGCGAGACGATCAGGCCATCGACGCGGCGCCCGCGCACGATCTGCTGGTAGGCGCGCTGCTCGGTGCCGGGCGAAACGGGGGCGAGGATCAGGTTCTTGTTGAAGGTTTCGAGCGCGCCGGACATGCCGGCCACCACGTCGAGAAACATCGGGTCGGCCAGGTCGGCAGTGAGCAGGGGGAAGATCAGACCATAGACATTGCTGCGTCCGAGCGCCAGGCTGCGCGCCATGGGATTGGGCTGGTAGCCGGCATCCTGGGCCGCCTTGAGCACGCGTTCCCGGGTTTTGACGTTGACTTCGGGATACCCGTTCAAGGCCCGGCTCACGGTCGTTTTCGACATCCCGAGAAAATTAGCGAGGCGCTGCAAGTTCATAGGGTAACATTCAATGTTGATCATTGATTATAGCGGGGTGGCCAACGCTGCCGCCATGACAACAGATGTTAATCGCAATAAATACAACAAAAATCGGCAAAAAACCTGCTAGCGATGCGGCCAACGCCACGTCCGCCATATTTCATGTTGCCTCCTTGCCTTTTTCGTTTTTCTGGCCTAATCTTTCCTTGAGTGATGTCAAATCTGCACTGCCATGCCCGAGGTTCTTGATTGAAGGAAATATGTCGTGGTGACCGTAACTTCTATTAACGCATTGCAATCCGCAGTTGTCCGGGCCGAGCGCCAGGTACAGCAGGGAGAAACACGCGTGAACCAGGATGCGGCCCGCCTGGACCAGAGCGAGAATCAGCTGAGCCGGGACCGCGAATCGCTGGCGCAAAACCAGCGCGAGAGTACCCAGGCCGCGCGTCCCGCGCTCGAGCCCGCGCCTGCGTTCAATCTCAACCGCGCCATCGAGAATCCCTCGCGCGCCGAGCAGGCCCTGCCGGGATTATTTGCCGCCAGCCGGCCCCAGGTCAATTCCCTGGGCCAAACCATCGGCAAGTTCATCAACGTCACCGCCTGACGTTTCTTACGCCGCTGCTGCGCGGGCGGCAGCTTCCTGCGCCACCAGCGGCGCCCACCACTGCTGCTGTGCCACCGTCTCCAACGGCGCCATGATGGACATCGGCATGCCGATTTCCGGCGTGGCCAGCGGCAGCCGGCGTTCGGCCGCCAGCTCGGCAATGCGACTGAACGGATCGTGCCACGGGTGCAGCGACAAATCGAACGTGCCGTTATGGATCGGCAGCATCACCTTGCCGCGCAAGTCGATATGGGCTTGCAGCGATTCCTCGGGCTGCATGTGAACGTCGGGCCATTGCGGATCGTAAGCGCCGGTCTCCACCATCGTCAGATCGAACGGGCCGTAGCGGCGGCCGATTTCCTTGAAGCCGTCGAAATAGCCGCTGTCGCCGGAAAAGAAGATGCGCGCCTCGCGGTCCTCGATCACGAACGACGCCCACAGCGTCTTGTTGCGGTCGGTCAGGCCGCGGCCCGAGAAATGCTGGGTAGGCGTGGCCAGCAGGCGAATGCCATCGACCTGCGTGCTTTGCCACCAGCCCAGCTGACGCACCTTGCTGGCCGGAATACCCCAGGCAATCAAGCGGTCGCCCACGCCCAGCGGGGTGATGAACACCTCGGTCCTGGGCGCCAGCGCCATGACCGCCGCATGATCGAGGTGGTCGTAATGGTCGTGCGACAGGATGATGCCCTTGAGTGGCGGCAAGTCTTGCATGCTGATCGGCGGCTGGTGGAAACGCTTGGGACCGGCCCACTGCATCGGCGAGGCGCGTTCCGAGAACACCGGGTCGGTGAGCCAGAAGCCACCGTCGAGCTTGAGCAGCACGGTCGAATGGCCGAGGCGGTAAAGGGTGCGATCCGGAGCAGCCAATAATTGCTGCTGCGTCATCGCATGAACGGGAATGGCGGCGCGCGGCACGGTGTCGGCCGGCTTGTCGAACAACATGCGCACCATGATGCTGAGTCCCTTGAGCAACCCCATCTTGTGCATCCGCGCCGGATTGCGGAACCGGCCGTCGCGCGTACGCGGCGCCCCGGGTGCGGTCAGCGCGTCAAGGTTGTTGGTCGCAGCTTCTGCAATGACGGACGGATAAGCCATGGGAATCCTCAAGGTGGAAAATACACTACACAGTGTAGTTCCGATTTTTGAGAAAGTAAACTGGTGGGTGTAAAATAGCTGCATGAATGCTCCCATCAAGCTTACCGACCGCAAGCGCCAGGCCATCGTCGATGCCGCCATTGCCGAGTTCCGCGTCAGCGGTTTCGAATCGACCAGCATGGACAAGATCGCCGCCACGGCAGGTGTGTCCAAGCGCACCGTGTACAACCACTTCCCCAGCAAGGACGAGCTGTTCGCGCACATCCTGCAGCAGTTGTGGTGCAGTACCTCGTCGCTGGAAGACACGCCGTACGACAGCGCCCTGCCCCTGCGCGGACAACTGCTGGACATGCTGTGGAAAAAAATGGAAATGCTCAAGGATGCGTATTTCCTCGACCTGGCGCGGGTGGCGATTGCCGAGGCGATCCACTCGCCCGAGCGCGCCCACGAAATGGTGGCGCGCCTGAGCGCCAAGGAAGAGGGGATTACGCGCTGGCTGCGCGCCGCGCAGGCCGATGGCAAGTTGCGCGCGGCCGACCCGCTGCTGGCCTCGCACATGTTGCACGGCCAGCTCAAGACCTTCGCCTTCTGGCCGCAGGTCACGCTCAACCAGCCGCCGCTCGATACGGCCACCCAGACCACGGTGGTGGAGGCGACGGTGGACATGTTCCTGGCGTATTACGGCGCCAAGGAGACCATTTGCTAGAATGACATGGCGTCAACTATCATCGGAGCCCCGCATGTCGATTACGCCCCAAGAGCTGGAACTGCTGATGCAGGAAGTGGAGCAGGAAGATCCGATCGATTTCGCCGACCTGCCGTTCGAGGAAGAAGAACTGCGCGGCCTGATCGCCAACCACCTGTGCGAGATGGCCGAGGCCATGGACAACTTCAGCGAGGAAGACAAGCAACTGACCTTGCTGGCGGTGGCGGCCAAGCTGGTACTGGAAAACCTGGTGCTGCACATCCAGTTGCTGCGCCGCCACGGCGTGCCGCTCAGCGCCTCCACCGATGCCCTGCTCGACCGCCTGAGAAAAGGCGGCCAGGGCGGCCAAAGCGACTAGGGGACTTTGCGGGCGGCCGGCGCCCCGATGACGAGATCGGTGTCGGCCACCGCCACGCAAGGGAGAATGTAGCCCTCGCGCTTTTCGTCCAGGCTCACGCCGGGCCAGTCGACCAGGTAGTGGATGGCGCCGCGCTCGAGCCGGCACAGGCAGGTGCGGCAAGTGCCGTTGCGGCACGAGCTGGGCAGGCGAATGCCGGCCTGCTGCGCGGCCGCCAGCACGGTGGCGCCCGCGTCGGCCGCAAAGGTCCAGCCCTGCCCCGCCAGGGTAATCGTGAAAGTGCCGCGCATGCGATGGTCCGCCGGTCAAAAAAGCGCCATGATACGTCACGCCCATGCTTCAAAGGTGCCACGCACCACCGCAGCGAACGGCCATATGGTTCTGGGCAACGGCAGCGCACGCAGGCGCGCCGGGCAATGCAACGGCAATGGCCGGGCGGCAGCCGGTGTCGAGCCGTTAGCTGTGCGCCACCAGCTTCGGCTTGGCTTTGGTTGGCACCGGCCGTGCCGGCGGCGCCACGGCACGGGCGCCGGCACGCGGCGCATGCTGAAGCTTGAACACGGCCATCGCCTGCGACACATTGCGCGCCTGCTCGACCAGGTTGCCGGCGGCAGCCGCGGCCTGCTCCACCAGCGCGGCGTTTTGCTGGGTGATGTCGTCGATCTGGATCACGGCCTGGTTGACCTGGCCGATGCCGGTGCTCTGCTCGCGCGTGGAATGCGAGATCTCGGCCATCACGCGCGAGACCTTGCTGACCGACTCGATCACCTGGCCCATGGTCACGCCGGCGCTGTTGGTCAGCGCAGTGCCGGCCTGCACCTTGGAGATCGACATGTCGATCAGGGTCTTGATCTCCTTGGCCGCCGTGGCCGAGCGCTGCGCCAGGCCACGCACTTCCGACGCCACCACCGCAAAGCCACGCCCCTGCTCGCCGGCGCGCGCCGCCTCCACCGCCGCATTGAGCGCGAGGATATTGGTCTGGAACGCAATGCCGTCGATCAGGCCGATGATGTCGAGAATCTTGGTGGACGAGGTGCTGATATCGCCCATGGTGGTCACTACCTGCGAGACGATCTCGCCGCCGTGCGCGGCCACCTGCTTGGCCTCCTCGGCCAGCTGGTTGGCGCTGGCGACGTTGTTGGCGCTCATCTGCACGGTGGACGTCAGTTCTTCCATGCTCGAGGCGGTCTGCTGCAGGCTCGACGCCTGCGACTCGGTGCGGCCCGACAGGTCCATATTGCCGTTGGCAATTTCAGTGGTGGCGGTAGTGATCTCGGCAAAATTGGCGCGCACGTCGCCGATGATGCTGTGCAGGTTGATATTGGTCTGGCGCAGTGCGGCCAGCAGGCGGCCCATCTCGTCGTCGCGGCGCACCTCGATGGAGGCGGTCAGGTCGCCGCCCGCCATCATGCGCGCCGCGCGGGTGGCTTGCTTGAGCGGCAGCGCCACGTTGACGTAGAGGCTGCGGCCAAATAACACCATGCCGGCAATGGCAGCGAGCGCAATGCCGCCGAGCCAGCCCCGCGCCTGGTACAGGCTGGTCTCGCCCATGGTCAACAGGCACAGCGCCACGATCAGCAGCACGCTCGCGCCCATGGTCGTGGCCAGCGCGATCTGCTGGTTGAGCGACATCTTGAGCGACTCTTTCATGCGCGCAAACACGCCGCCGGAGACTCCACGGCCGTTATGGATGCGCAGGCCGCGCGGATTGCCGGCCTTGATCTCGCGGTACAGCGCATCGGCCGCGCGCACCTGTTCGCGCGACGGCTTGGTACGCACCGACAGGTAACCAACCTGCTTGCCCTGCTCGATCACCGGCGTGACATTGGCCAGCACCCAGTAGTAGTCGCCGTTCTTGCAGCGGTTCTTCACCAGCCCGGTCCACGGCATGCCGGCCTTGATGGTGGCCCACAGGTCGGCAAACGCTTCGACCGGCATGTCGGGATGGCGCACGATGTTTTGCGGCGCGCCCATCACCTCGGCTTCGGTAAAGCCGCTCACTTCGAGAAAATACGGGTTGGCGTAGTTGATGTTGCCCTGCAAATCGGTACTGGAGACGATGGTTTTGCCATCTTCCATGATGTACTCGTTCTGGGTGACGGGCGTGTTGACACGCATGACAGCTCCTTTGTGGCTTGCTTGTTCTGGATGGGAAAATTATTGACAACTTATGAGAGCAAGAAGGCGAGCCGGGGATTGGGGAGCGCCCACAGGCGCAGCTGGCCTGTGGAACTAGATTAACGTTTACAACGCCTTAGAATCTAACCAAATGTATCAAGAGGATGTTTTTTTGCAGCAATACAACAGATGCTCAGTCCGCTTTGAAGTTCTGGCCCAGCGACATTGGCTTATTGAGCAAGATTGTCTGCGGATTGCGGCAGATCAGTACCAGTACCACGATGGTAGCGACATAAGGCAGCATCGACAGGAATTCCGACGGGATCGCCAGCCCCATGCCCTGGCCGTGGAATTGCAGCACCGTGACCCCGCCGAACAGGTAAGCGCCCACCAGCACGCCGCGCGGCTTCCAGGTCGCGAACACCACCTGCGCCAGCGCGATCCAGCCGCGGCCGGCCGTCATCCCCTCCACCCACATCGGCGTCAGGGCCAGCGACAGGTAGGCGCCCCCCAGGCCGGCCATGGCGCCGCCGAACAGCACCGTGCCATAGCGCAGCGCGATGACGTTGAAGCCGATCGCATGCGCGCTGTGCGGCGACTCGCCCACCGCGCGGATCACCAATCCGAGCCGGGTGCGCGCCAGCATCCAGCCAATCACCACCACCAGCGCCACCGACGCATACGTCATCGCGTCAAAGCGGAACAGCAGCGGGCCGATGAACGGCAAATCCGACAGCAGCGGGATGTCGAGGTTGGGCATGCGCTCCACGGTCTGACCGACAAAACTGCGGCCGAGGAACGCCGAGACGCCGATGCCGAACAGCGTCAGCGCCAGCCCGGTGGCCACCTGGTTGGTTTGCAGGGTGAGCACCAGGAAGCCGAACACCAGCGCCATCAGCATGCCGGCCGCCATCGCCGCCAGCAGCCCCAGCACCATGCTGCCGGTGCCCAGCGTGACGCCGAAGCCCACCACGGCGCCGACCAGCATCATGCCCTCCATGCCGAGGTTGAGCACGCCGGAACGCTCGGTTACCAGCTCGCCCATCGAGGCGACGACCAGCGGCGTGGCCGCGCCGGCGGTGCTGGCCAAAAAGGCGATCAACAGTTCGGTGGTCATCATGCTGGTACTCCTGAAATCCGCTTATGCGGTTTGATGCGATAGTGGATGAACAAATCGGCCGCCAGCAGGTAGAACAGCAGCAGCCCCTGGAACACGCCGGTAATCGCCGACGGCGCGCCCAGCTCGATCTGCGCGGTCTCGCCGCCGATGTACAACAGCGACATCAATAGCGCCGACAGCACCACGCCCAGCGGATGCAGCCGGCCCACGTACGCGACGATGATGGCGGCAAAGCCGTAGCCCGGCGACACCGATGGCTGCAACTGGCCCAGCGGCCCGGCCACCTCGCCCACGCCGGCCACGCCGGCCAGCGCACCGCTGACCATGAAGGCCAGCCACACGTTGCGCGGCTCGGAAAAACCAGCGTACAAGGCGGCGGCCGGCGCCATGCCGCTCACCTGCATGCGGTAGCCGGCAAAGGTATGGCGGCAAAAGAACCACGCCGCACCGGCGGCAATCAGCGACAGGATGAACGCCGCGTTCAGCCGCAAGCCCTCCACCAGCAATGGCAGCGTCGCCGACTCGCTGAACATTTTCGATTGTGGAAAGTTAAAACCGTCCGGGTCGCGCATCGGCCCGTGCACCAGGTAGCTGAGCAGGTGGTACGCCACGTACACCAGCATCAGGCTCACCAGGATTTCACTGGTGTTGAACCGCGTGCGCAGCAAGGCGGGGATGGCCGCCCACAGCATGCCGCCCACGGCGCCGGCCACGATCATCAGCGGCAGCACCCACCACGCCTCCACCTCGTGAAATTGCAGCGCCACGGCGCCGGCTGCGATCGCGCCCACCGTCAGCTGGCCGTCGGCGCCGATGTTGTTGACGTTGGCGCGAAAACCGATGGCCAGGCCCACGCCGCACAGGATCAGCGGCGTCGCTTTCAGCAGCAACTCGCCCACGCCGTACAGGGTGGTCCACGGCTTGATGAAGTACACATAGAACGCGTGCAGCGGCTCCTGGCCGAGGAACAGGAACAAGAGCGAGCCGGTGGCCAGCATCGCCGCCGCCGCGATCAGGGGCGAGGCCAGCATCATGCGCCGGGACGGTTCGGGACGTTTTTCAAGCCGGGACATTCGAATCTCCTTTGACTGCGCCTTGATAGTTGAAATCGCCGCTCATCCACACGCCGACTTCGTTGATGCTGGTGTCCACCGTGGGCAACGCGCGCGACAGGCGGCCATCGGCCAGCACCGCGATGCGGTCGCTGAGCATGAACAGCTCCTCGATTTCCTCCGACAGCACCAGCACCGCCACGCCGGCGTTGCGCATGTCGATGATGGCCTGGCGGATCAGCATGGCCGCGCCGATATCGACGCCCCAGGTTGGCTGGGCAAATACCATCACTGTCGGCGCCAGCATGATCTCGCGCCCGACGATGAATTTTTGCAGGTTGCCGCCCGAGAGGCTGGCAGCGGCCGACCGCTCGCCGCCGCACTTGACCTTGAAGCGCTCGATGACGTTGCGCGCGAACGCGCCCACCGCGCCGCGTTTGACCAGGCCACGTTTGACCATGCCGGTGGCCGGCGGCACATAGCCGGTCAACAGCGCGTTATCGGCCAGCGACAGGTCGGGCACGGCGCCACGGCCCAGCCTTTCCTCGGGCACGAAGCCCAGGCCGCGCTGGCGCCGCTGCGCCGCGTTGAGCCCTCCCACATCCTGGCCGAACATATTGATTGCACCCTGGCGCCGGCCCAGCGGCCGCTCGCCCGAGATGGCCTTGAGCAGCTCCTGCTGGCCGTTGCCGGAAATGCCGGCAATGCCCACGATCTCGCCCGCACGCAGCGCCAGGCTGATATCTTTTAAACGCGTGCCGAACGGGTCGTCGCTCTCGATGTTGAGGGCGTCGAGATGCAGCACCACGTCGCCCGGCTGCTGCGGCGTACTGACGCACACGGGCAGCTCGCGCCCGATCATCAACTCGGCCAGCGACCGCGCGCTCTCCTGCTTGGGTAACGCGGTGCCGGACACGCGCCCGCCGCGCAGCACGGTGGCCTTGTCGCACAGCGTCTGGATTTCGTCGAGCTTGTGGCTGATGTAGACGATGCTCACGCCTTCCGCCGCCAGCCGGCGCAGCGACTCGAACAGTTTCAGTACCGCGTCGGGCGTGAGCACCGACGTCGGCTCGTCCATGATCAGCAGTTTCGGCGACTGCAGCAGGCAGCGCACGATCTCCACGCGCTGGCGCTCGCCCACCGACATGCTGTGCACCAGCCGCGCCGGATCGAGCGGCAAGCCATATTGTTCCGAGACGGCGCGGATGCGCGGCGCCAGCGCCGCCGGCGACGTTTTCTCGTCGAGCGCCAGCGCGATGTTCTCGGCCACGGTCAGCGTTTCGAACAGCGCGAAGTGCTGGAACACCATGCCGATGCCGAGCTTGCGCGCATCGTGCGGCGAGTTGATGTGCACTTGCCGGCCTTCCCACATGATCTGGCCGTCGTCGGGTTTCACCACGCCGTAGATGATCTTCATCAGCGTGCTCTTGCCGGCGCCGTTCTCGCCCAGCACGGCGTGGATTTCGCCGGGCATGACAGTCAGGTTGACATCGGCGTTGGCCACCACCGAGGGATAGATCTTGGAGATGCCCAGCATCTGCAAGCGCGGTTCAGTCATCTGCCGGTCCTTTATCGTATACAAATTGAAGTCACGTCGAATACGTCAACAGACGCAAGTAACATGCCACCGGGGCCTCTGGGTACGCATGCCGCCTCGCTGTGCGCGCTGCACTAAAGCGGGATGCACAGTTCCCCAAAAGGGTGCGAGTGGATGCAAAAACAAAGTCATTTCGTACACAATCGTGCGGCGATTTTGTTGCTTTTGCTAGCACGCTTCCTGCTTTGTACGGGCAGTACTACTGATATGGAGCCCAACAATGCCCGACCCGCGCAAAGCCGATCCAGCTGCCGTCAAACGCGGTACCACCGCCATCGACATGCGTATCTATAAGGCGGTCGTTACCGCCGTGATGAGCCACCGCCTGCCGCCCGGCACCCACCTGGGCGAAGCCGATTTCTGCGAGCTTTACCAGGTGAGCCGTACCACCGTGCGCAAGGCGCTGCAACGCCTGGCGCACGACCACATCATCGAGCTTCGGCCCAACCGTGGCGCAGTAATCGCCTCGCCCACGCCGCAGGAAGCGCGCGAGATTTTCGCCGCCCGCCGCGCGCTCGAACGCGAGATCGTGCCGCTGGTAATCCGCCACGCCACGCCGGAATCGCTCAAGCAGATCCGCGCCGCGCTGGCCGCAGAAGACGCGGCCCGGCGCAGCGGCGACCGCGCCGCGTGGATACGCCTGGGCGGCGAATTCCACCTGCTGCTGGCGCAACTGGCCGGCAACCACGTGCTGCTGCGCTTCATGGGAGAGCTGGTGTCGCGCTGCTCGCTGATCATCGCGCTGTACGAAACCCCGGGCAGCGCCATGTGCGAAAACGACGAGCACCAGGACCTGGCCACGCTGATCGAGCAGGGCAAAGTGAAGGAAGCGATCCACCTGATCGAACACCACCTGCTGGCGATCGAAGCGCGCCTGCACCTGGCGGGACAGGACCGCAAGGTGAACCTGGCGCAGGCGCTCAGCGGCCTGTAAATAAAGCAAAGATGCTGGCCTGATCCTTGCTAAAGAGGTAGGCAGGAATGCATTGACCATCAACTTACCGGAGCCCGCACATGCCACGTCGTTCACGTCTGATCCGCTGCACCGCAGTTCTCGCACTTCTTGCCGCCAGCACCGTCGGCACCAGCCAGGCGGCCGACTGGAGCGACACGTCGCTCAGCTACCGTTACGGCACCAAGTTCGCCGAACCGTTCAACGACAATGACATCACCAAGAACATCGTCAACTTCAGCCACGTCTCCGGCTACAAGTACGGCAAGAACTTTTTCAGCGTCGATCTGCTGATGTCGTCCAATCTCGATCCGTCGTCGGCCGGCTCCAACAGCGGCGCCCACGAGGCGTACGCGGTGTACCGCCACACGCTGGACTTTGGCAAGATCGCCGGCAAAAGCTACGCCTTCGGCCCCGTGCGCGGCGTGGGCGCCACCCTGGGCTTCGACTACAACAGCAAGACCGACGCCGGCTACAACTCCAAGAAGCGCATGGTGGTGGCCGGCCCGACGTTGATGTTCGACGTGCCCGGTTTTCTCGACGTGAGCGTATTGGCGATCTGGGAATCGAACGCGCCGTACAGCACCTTCACCAACCAGGCCACACCGCGCTACTCGTACAAGACCCACGCCATGCTGACCGGCGCCTGGGGCATCCCGTTCGACATCGGCATTCCGCTCAGCTTCGAGGGCTATGCCAACTTCATCACCGCCAAGGGCACCAACGAATTCGGCGGCGGCACCGCGCCGGAAACCAATATCGACATGCAGATCATGTACGACATGAGCGGCGCCATCGGCGCGGGCAAGAACACGTTCAAGGTCGGCGTCGAGTACCAGTACTGGAAGAACAAGTTCGGCAACCCGGACCGCAACAACAACGGCGCCACGGCCCGTACGCCGATGGTCCGCGCCGAATATCACTTCTGATCACTTTTAATTCACCCTTCAAGGAAAACGCATGATGAATCGCCGCACCGCATTGACCGCCATCGCCGCCGCCTGCACCCTGGCCGCCGCCATCCCGTCGTTCGCCGCCGAGCCGTTGAAGGTGGGTTTTGTGTACGTGGGCCCCGTCGGCGACGCCGGCTGGACCTACGCCCACGACCAGGGCCGCCTGGCGCTGGAAAAAGCCCTGGGCGCCCAGGTGAAAACCACCTTTGTTGAAAACGTGCCCGAAGGCGCGGACTCCGAACGGGTGATCCGCAAGCTGGTCGCCGAAGGAAATAAACTGATTTTCACCACGTCGTTCGGCTATATGAACGCCACCGAAAAAGTGGCCAAGTCGGCGCCCGGCGTCACGTTTGTCCATGCCACCGGTTTTAAAAGCGCCAAGAACCTGGCCACGTACGAATCGCGCCTGTACGAGGGCTCGTACCTGAACGGCATCCTGGCCGGCAAGATGACCAAGTCGAACACGCTCGGCTTCATCGCCTCGTTCCCGGTACCGGAAGTCATCCGCAACATCAACGCGTTTACGCTGGGCGCCCAAAGCGTCAATCCGAAAATCAAGACCAAGGTGATCTGGGTGAACTCGTGGTACGACCCGGCCAAGGAACGCCAGGCAGCGGAAACCCTGGTGGCGCAAGGCGCGGACGTGATGGCGCAAAACACCGACTCGCCGGCCACGCTGCAAGTGGCGCAGGAAAAAGGCGTGTACGCATTCGGCTGGGATTCCGACATGTCGCGCTTCGCACCGAAGGCGCACCTGACTGCCGCCACCAACGACTGGTCGGGCTACTACATCGACACCGCCAAGGCGGTGATCGCCGGCACCTGGAAGACCAGCGACTATCGCGGCGGCCTGAAGGAAGGCATGGTCAAGATGTCGAAACTGAACGCGGTGGTGCCGGCCGATGCGGCCAAGATTTACGAGGAGAAGAAGGCGGCGCTCACCGCCGGCACGTTTGCCCCGTTCACCGGTCCGATCAAGGATCAGACGGGCGCCGTCAAGTACGCCGCTGGCGTGCGCGCGCCGGAAAAAGACCTGCTGCAGATGAATTTCTATGTGCAGGGCGTCGATGGCAAGATTCCAAAATAAGGAGCGCACAATGACCGCCACCGCGCAGGATCACGCATTCATCACCGAAGTCCTGGCGCTGGCGCAGCGCTCGCGCGACGAGGGCCACCATCCGTTTGCCGCCATGGTCGTGGCGGCCGACGGAACGGTGATTTCGTCGGCGATGAATGCGTCATCGAGCGATCGCACCGCGCACGCCGAGATGAACGCGCTGCGCCTGGCCTCGCAGCAGTACGGCCCGGCCGAACTGGCCACGGCCACGTTGTACGCCAACGCCGAACCATGCGCCATGTGCAGTGGCGGCACCTACTGGAGCGGCGTGGGCAGGGTCGTGTATGCGCTGTCGGAAGCAAGCCTGCTGCAACTGACCGGTAGCGATCCCGAAAATCCGACCCTGGCGCTGCCATGCCGCACCGTCTTCGCAGCCGGCCAGCGCCCGACTGAAGTGATCGGGCCGCTGCGCGAGGACGAGGCCCGGCTGGCGCATGCGGGGTTTTGGGATGGCGGTGGAAATAGCTGATCGAACAAGGTTGTTGCCCGCAAGTGATGCTTCCGGGCCACAACCGGGGTCGGCATGCGGGCTCGTGGGCTGGCTGCAATCGACAGCGATTGCTAATTTTTCGTAATCGGATCACAGTATCACCCTGAACCAGGCATCACGCGATGCGGGGGAGATAACTATGACGAGATTACAATTATTAGCCGCCGCAGCGGCAACGGTCGGCAGCCTGTCCATGGCGCCGACGCCGGCCCAGGCCCAGACACCACCTGCCGACCTGACCGCGAATATGACGGCCAAGGCAGCCGTGTCCACGCCGTATTCCGATGCCTATGTGCCGCGCTCGATGCGCCAGCCCAGGCGCGATGTCGCCCCTGCTCCGGCAACCGGTCCGGGGCCGATACTGCTGCGCCTGCAACCGATGCAGAACCTGAAAAAGCGGTTCAATGATGCCGACCTCGACAACAGCGGCACGCTCAACCGCGAGGAAGCGCACCAGGCCGGCCTGTCGGTGGTCGAGAAAAATTTCGACAACATCGACACCGCCCAGCGCGGCCACGTCACCATCGACGACGTCAACGCCTACCTGATCCGCCGCCGCGAAGAAGCCAATTCCAGATAGGGAGCATAGGGCCTCGAAAACCGTAGCGGGACGCGCAGCAGGTTTGCGAGCCCTATACTGGCGGCGCGTCCGAGCGGGGCAGCGCCAGCGTAAAGATTGCGCCCTCGCCCGGCACGCTGCGCACGGTCAGGCTGCCCTGGTGTACCTCGGCCAGTTCGCGCGAGATGTACAGGCCCAAGCCCAGGCCGGAAGGCACTTCGTTGCCCACGCCGCGCTCGTACGGTTCGAAAATTTTCTGTTGCAGCTCGGGCGCGATGCCCGGGCCCTGGTCGCGCACTTCCACCAGCACCTGTTCCTCCTGCACCGTCAGCACCACCGCCACCGGCCGCTGGGCGCCGTAGCGCATGGCGTTGGTCAGCAGGTTGACGACGATCTGCTCGATGCGGAACTCGTCCCACCAGCCGGACACCGGCGTGCCGGCGTCGAGCCCGATGCTGCAACCGGCGGTCGATGCCTGCGGCGTCAGGTCGTGCACCACGCGCCGCAGCAGTCCCGACATTTCCACCCAGCCCGGCCGCAACGACAGCTTGCCGGAACGGATGCGCGACACGTCGAGCATGTCGTCGATCAGGCGGATGATGCTCTGGATCTGGCGGTCGTCGCGCGCGACCATGCGCTGCAACTGCTCGGCGCCGAAGGCCGCCATGTTGCCGCGCTCGAGCTGCATCTTGCGCAATTGCGTTTCCAGGTACAGCGTGTTGAGCGGCGTGCGCATTTCGTGCGAGACCATCGACATGAATTCGTCGCGCATGGCCAGCGCGCGCTGCAACTGCGCTTGCGCCACGTTCAGTTCGGCCAGCATGGCTTCCTGCGCCTGCCGTGCTTCCTCAAGGGCTTGCACCTGGCGCCGCATCGCTTCGCGCTGCTCCCACAGCGCCACGAACACTTCGACCTTGCCGCGCACGGCGCGCGAATCGAGCGGCTTGTACAGCACATCGACCGCGCCGGCCTCGTAGCCCTTGAACGAGTAATTGAGTTCCTTGCCGGCGGCAGTGACGAACACGATCGGGATTTGCCGGGTTTTCTCGGTGCCGCGCATCAGTTCGGCCAGTTCGAAACCGTCCATGCCCGGCATTTGCACGTCGAGGAAGGCCATGGCGAAGTCGTGCTGCAGCAGCAGCGCCAGCGCTTCGTCGCCCGAACCGGCCTGGAAGATCTCGCGGCCCGGGCCCCGGATCACGGCGTTCAGGGCTTGCAGGTTTTCCGGCAGATCGTCAACGATCAGCAGTTTGGTCGGTTGCTCGGCTTGCATCAGTTCTTCTCCAGCTTCAACAGCAATGTATGGATCGCGTCCAGCGGCAGCACCAGGTCGGGGTGGCGCACGCGGATCGCTTCCTGCGGCATGGTTGCCACTTCGGCATCTTGCGGGTCTTGCACCACGGTGAGGCCGCCGGCGCGGCCGATGGCCGCCATGCCTGCGGCGCCGTCATGGTTGGCCCCGGTCAGTAATATGCCCATCAGGGCCGGCCCGTAGGCATCGGCCGCCGACTCCATCAGGATGTCGATCGATGGCCGGGCAAAATTACGCGGCGCTTCGCAGCTTAACGAAAAGCAGTAATCCGACTCGACAGACAAATGGTAGCCGGAACCGGCAAAGTAGAGCGTCCCGGACGTCAAGGTTTCCTTGTCGGCCGCTTCGCGCACCGGCAGCGCCATGCGCTGGGCGAACACGTCGGCCAGCTGGCTTTGCCGGTTTTCCGGCACGTGCAGCACCGCCACCACGGCCGGCGCATACTGCCTGGGCAAGCCCGGCAGCAGCTTGAGCAGCGCACCGACGCCGCCGGCCGAGGCGCCGATGATCACCGCCTCGATGCGGGTGCGGTGGCTGGCCAGGACGGCGTCGATCGCGGCAAGCGCGGTGGCGGCATCGAGCATGGCTAGCGCTTGCGAAACAGCCGTTCGCGTTTGACGATCGGCTCGAACGCGGGGCCGTAAGCGGAAAAGTCGATGCTCTCCTTGCTGCCCAGTCCCAGGAAGCCGCGATGGCACAGCGACTCGTGGAACAGGCCGAAGGCGCGCTCCTGCAGTTTCTTTTTAAAGTAGATCATCACGTTGCGGCAGCTGATCAAATGGGTTTCAGCAAACACGGCGTCGGTGGCCAGGCTGTGGTCGGCAAAGGTGACGTTTTCGCACAGCGCGCCGTCGAACAGGGCGGCGTTGTAGGCGGCCGTGTAGTAATCGGAGAAGCTGCGGGTGCCGCCGGCGGCCTGGTAGTTGGCCGTGTATTCGCGCATGGCGTCGAGCGGGAATACACCCTTGCGGGCTTTTTCCAGCGACTGCGGGTTGATGTCGGTGGCGTAAATCATGCTGCGCTCCAGCAGGCCCTCTTCCTTGAGCAGGATCGCCATCGAATACACTTCTTCGCCGGTGCTGCTGCCTGCGATCCAGATTTTCAGCGACGGATACGTGCGCAGCACCGGCATCACCTGTTCGCGCAGCGCCAGCCAGTAGCTGGGGTCACGGAACATCGAGGTGACCGGGATGGTCAGATATTGCAGCAGCTGGCTGAACGCGGCAGGCTCGTGCATGATGCGCGCCTGCAGCGCCGAGATGGTTTCGCACTCCATGTCGCGCATGGCATGCAGCACGCGGCGCTTTTGCGAGGCGCCCGTGTAATCGCGGAAATCATAGCTGTACTTCATGTAGATGGCTTCCATCAACACTTTGATTTCAATGTCGGTATCGCTGTGCATTATGCGCCCCGTTCACCGTTGGGCATCCACACGCGCAGCAGCGAGTACAGGCGCGACAAATCGATCGGCTTGGCCAGGTAGTCGCTGGCGCCGGCGGCCAGGCATTGCTCCTGGTCGTCCTTCATGGCCTTGGCGGTAATGGCGATGATCGGCAGGCGTTCGAAGCGGGCGTCGGCGCGGATGCGGCGGGTTGCTTCCAGGCCGTCCATGCCCGGCATCATCACGTCCATCAGCACCAGGTCGATGTCCGGGTTGGCGTCCATTTTCTCGATTGCCTCGAAACCGTTGCGGCCCACTTCCACCAGCACGCCTTTTTGTTCGAGCGCGCTGGTCAGTGCGAAGATGTTGCGCACGTCGTCATCGACCAGCAGGATGCGCCGGCCCTCGAACACGCGGTCGCGCGAGCGCACCGTGCGCAGCATGGTCTGGCGCTCGGACGACAGGTCCGCTTCCACCTTGTGCAGGAACAGCGTCACTTCATCGAGCAGGCGTTCCGGCGAACGGGCGCCCTTGATGATGATCGAGCGCGAATACTTGTGCAGGTCCGCCTCTTCGGCGCGCGACAGGTTGCGGCCCGTGTACACGATCACCGGCGGGAATGCCGCCAGCTGTTCGGCCGCCATTTTTTGCAGCAGCTCGTTACCCTGCATGTCGGGCAATTTCAAATCGATGATCATGCAGTCGTAGATGTTGGTGCGCAGCAGCGCCAGCGCTTCTTCGCCGGTACCGACCGCCACGATTTCCACGTCGTCGTCCGAGATCAGCTGCACCACGCTGTCGCGCTGGCGGTCGTCGTCTTCCACCAGCAGCACGCGCTTGATCTTTTGCGTGAGCTTGGTTTCGATCAGGCGGAACACGTCCATCAACTGGTCGCGCGTGGCCGGCTTCAAGGCGTAGCCGATGGCGCCCAGGTGCAGCGCGGCTTCGCCGTTCTCGCTGCCGGATACCACGTGCACCGGGATGTGGCGGGTGGTGGCGTCGTCTTTCAGCAATTGCAGCACCGACAGGCCGGAGCGGTCGGGCAGACGGATGTCGAGCAGCACGGCGTCCGGGCGGAACTGGCGCGCCAGTTCCAGGCCCTCGTCGGCATGGAACGCCACCAGGCAGCGATACTGCTTTTCATGGGCCAGGTCGTACAGGATGCGGGCGAAGGCCGGGTCATCCTCGATCACCAGCACCGTGCGCTGGTTGGCGACGTTATCCGTCAACAAATCACGGTCATCCTCGAACGCGCGCACGCGCGGCGGCGGTGGTTCGGTGGGTGCGGCAGCCGGCTTGGGCGACATCGCCTTCCACGGCGCAGCGGCCGGTATCGCTACCGGTGGCAGGGTTACCGGGGCATGGGTACGGCCGGTTTCATCGAGCTCGGCCGGCGCGCTGGCGCTGCCCAGGCGCGGACCGGCTTCGGGCGCGGTAAATGCCAGCGGCATGGTCAAGGTGAAGCAGCTGCCCTGTCCCACTTCGGAGGCCAGGCTGATGCTGCCACCCAGCAAGTGCGCCAGGTCGCGCGAAATCGACAGGCCCAGGCCGGTGCCGCCGTACTTGCGGCTGGTGGTGCCGTCGGCTTGCTGGAACGCGTTGAAAATGCCCTGCTGGTCTTCGGGGCGGATGCCGATGCCGGTATCGTGCACCGAGAACGCCACCGCGTCGTTGCCCACGCGCTCGAGGCTGAGCGTGATCTGGCCGGTGCTGGTGAACTTGAGCGCGTTCGACAGCAGGTTTTTCAGGATCTGCTCGAGGCGCTGGCGGTCGGAAACCATGTGCGGCGGCACGTCGTCGGCCACCTGTACCTGGAACGCCAGTTTCTTTTGCTGGGCCAGCGGCTCGAACACCATGGCCATGCCTTCGACCACGTGGCGCAGCGACAGCTGCTCGGGCACCAGCTCCAGCTTGCCCGCTTCCACCTTGGAGATGTCGAGGATGTCGTTGATCAGGTTGAGCAGATCGTTACCGGCCGAATAGATGGTGTTGGCGAAACGGACCTGCTCGTCGTTGAGGTTGCCGAGCGAGTTTTCCGACAGCAGCTTGGCCAGGATCAGCGAGCTGTTCAGCGGCGTGCGCAGCTCGTGCGACATATTCGCCAGGAACTGCGATTTGTACTGGCTGGCGCGTTCCAGCTCGGCGGCACGGTCTTCCAGGTCCTGCTGCGCCTGCGTCAGTGCGGCGTTCTTGTGGTCGAGCGCCTGGCCTTGTTCGGCCAGCTGTTCGTTGGTTTGTTCGAGTTCGGCTTTCTGGTTTTCCAGGCTCGCCTGCGATTCTTCCAGCACCCGCGACTGTTCTTCCAGTTCTTCGTTGGCGGTGCGCAGTTCTTCCTGCTGCACTTGCAGTTCTTCGTTCAGTTGCTGGGTTTCGGCCAGCACTTCCTGCAGGCGCTGGCGCGAATGGCTCGCCTCGATGGCGTTGCCGATATTGCCTTTTACCAAGTTGAGGAATTCGACGTCGCGCGTGGTGATGGCGCGCAGCAGGCCGACCTCGATCACGCCGTTGATCACGCCGTCATTATCGAGCGGCGCCAGCATGACGCTGGCGGCCGGACCGGTACCCAGGCCGGAGCTGACCTGGATGTAATCGGCGGGCACCTGGTCGAGGCGGATCAAGCGGCGCTCCAGTGCGGCTTGCGCCACCAGGGTCTCGGACGGATGCATTTTCTGCTCGCGCGCGTCCCATTCGGACGAGAAGCCGTACGACGCCACCCGGTGGAAACTGCCGTCCGGTGCGCGCAGGTACAGCGCGCCGACCACCACGTCCATGTAGCGCGCCAGGAACTGCAGCAGTGCCGACGACAATTGCGGCAACGCCATCTGGCCGATGCCCTGCTGCGCCAGCTCGCTCTGGCCGGTGCGCAGCCACGCCTGCTGTTGCAGCAGGTCCGCATGTTCGGTGTGTTGCTTGAGGACATCGTTATAGACCCGGGACAGTCCCAGCAGCTCACGGCGGCCGAACCATGCCAGCGCCCCGCCCACGCCCAGCGTGAGCAGCAGATAGACGACGGCCACCACGATGGTGACCGTGCGGGCGGTATCGTTGCGCTCCTGGCGCATGCGCGCCTCGGTGCCGATGAAGGCATCAAGCAGGCGGCGGATCTCATCGAACTGGGTTTTGCCGCGCGCGGTCTTGACGGGGCCGGTGACGTCGCCGTTAGCGGCTCGCAATGCGATCATTTCCTGCGCGTACTTGTCCCAGCCCAAGTGCTGGGCCTGGATATTGCGCAGGCGATCGACCTGGGCCGGATTGTCTTCCACCAGCGTAAGCAGGTTGTCGATGCTGGCCGTCACCTTGGGCTTGGACAGCACGTACGGTTGCAGGAACGCTTCGTCGCCAGCCAGCAGATAGCCGCGCATGCCGGTTTCCATGTCCACCATCTGCTTGCTGATCTCGTTGGCGCTGCCGATCACCCGTTCGCTGTGCTCGACCCAGTTCATGGTCGTGATCAGGTAGATCAGCAAAATGACGAAGACACCGGCGCTGACGACGCCTGACGCCAGCGGCAAGGTGATGTTGCGGGCGAGGATGCGGCGGAATGACTGGTCGTCCATCGACGATTTATTAGGCATGATGCGGACCAAGATATCTTGTGAAGCGCGAAGTTTATCGCATTTACAAGGTTGTTCGCCTGCTTGGGCAATCGTGCGCGCAAGAAATAGTCACGTCGTGACGTGCGCAAGTCTCGATATCTTTGTGATAACGTTTGGTAATGGATCGATCACAACCACTCCACAAGGCTCACATGTCCCGTTCCTCAAGCTCATTGCCTGCCCTGCTGCTGGCAATAACATGGTTCAGTATTTCGGCCCCTGCGACGGCCGATGCTGCCCCGCCCTCTGTGCTTATCGAACAAGCGCTGCGCTGCGAGTTGCCCACAGGAAAATCCGTCGGTGTGCAAAAGTCGCTCGCGCGCTTTGGCGCCAAGCCGACTGCCGACGGCGTTGCCGACAGTTTTCAACTGCCCAAGCCGGTACGGCCTTTCAACCTCGACGTGACCCGTGTCAGCGCGAGCGGCGCCGAGGTCGATACCTATATCGCCGTGCTGCCCGGAGCCCGCCTGGAAGATGTGGCCAAGGCGGCCAATCTCAAAAAAGGGGCCGCTGGCTACAGCCGCGACACCAAGTTCGGTACCCTGCAGGCCGACGTGCGCGAGCACGGCGACATCTGGCTGATGTGTACCGTGCTGCGGTAAGCGCCGGCCCCTACTGCCAGATCACCCCGTCAGCCCGCACCGTGGTGCGGTTGAGGATGCGCCGGCTGTCCGCCGTCAGCGGCGTGGCCTTGTGGGCGACCCGTAAATTGTCGGCCACCACCACATCGCCGGGCAGCCAGTGATGGCGGTAGCTGCACGACCGTGTACCAGAAGCTGACCGGGGTCGGGTCGTCGCGGAACGACCCGTCCGAGTGCCAGTAACGGCCCACCTGGCATCTGCGCAGCGATGCGGAAACAGTCGAGGTGGAAGTGACGGGATCGCTCACGGTCAACAACAGCGAAGTACTGCGCCCTGGTGGCCGTATTGCCCGGTTACGAAGCCAACCCGGGCCAGATGGACATCGGAATCTACGCCGTGTACCCGGCCACCCGGCGCGGCGCGGCCAAGATCCGGCTGCTGATCGACTTGTTGCAGGTGGCGTTGTCGGGTGCCGGTTAGTTTTCCGGCGCAGTATCCGTCATTTCAAAACTGTTGATCTTCACCGCGCCTTCCGGAAACCGGGCAGTAATTTCCAGCACACCGCCCATTGCCTCGATGTGTGAGCGCAGGGTGGAAATATACATATCGGTGCGGCGTTCCATTTTGGCGATTGCCGGCTGCTCCACCTTGAGGATCACTGCCAACGCCTTTTGCGACAAGCCACGCGCTTGCCGCAATTCGTTCAACGGCATGGCATCACGCATTTCCTGAGTAGCTTTCTTCGCCCGCTGAACAGCATCGGGCGACATGGTCGCAGCCACCAGTTCGGAAAATTTCTTAGCCATCGCTCAGTCCTTCATCTTTCAGTGTTTTCAGGTGGATATCGTACAGCCCATCCGCAATCGGAACATGTTGTTCGTACTGGTGCACGTAAAAAAGCCCGCTGCCGTGATCGCCACGGCAGCGGGCCTGGTTTGGCCAGCTTGCAGTTAGTGCGCCGCGGCGGCGGTGGAAGTAGTACCCGCTTCAACCTTGATCTGCCGGCGCAGCTTGGCCACGTCACCGGCACTCACGGCCGACGCCTCGTTACCCCAGCTCTGGCGCACGAAGGTGACCAGTTGCGCCGTCTCTTCGTCCGACAGGCGCCAGGCGAAGCCGGGCATGCCCAGGTCCGATGGCGCTGCCTTCGTCGATGGCAGCTTGCTGCCTTCGAGGATCAGGCGAATCAACGAGGTTGCATCGTCGGACAGCACGCTCGGGTTGCCGGCCAGCGCAGGGAACACCTTGCCGTTGGACTTGGCGTCGGTACGGTGGCAGGCGGCGCAGTTGTCGAGGTACAGCTGCGCGCCGCGACCATCTTCACGCCCGGATTTCAAGGCCAGCGCAGTGGCATTGCTCTCCTTGTAGGTCGCTTTTTCCGCCAGACCCGGCGACAGCGACTTCAGATAGGCGGCCATGGCCGTCAAATCTTCTTTCGTCATGTGCTGGGTGCTGTGCGACACCACTTCCGCCATTGGCGTACCCACCACGGCCGAGTGATCGTTGCGTGCTTTCGACAGCGTATCGACGATGTCCTGCTCGGTCCAGCGCCCCAGGCCGCCAGCCGGATTGCCGCGCAGGTTGACCGCCAGCCAGCCGTCGATCACGGGACCGCCGGACAGGTAGGCCGGGCTCGACTCGTCCTGCGCCAGCTCCTGCATGGTCGATGCGCGCGGCGTATGGCAGGCGCCGCAGTGACCGAGGCCCTGCACCAGGTAGGCGCCGCGCGCCAGCATTGCGCTTTCGTACTTGTTGAGCACCAGCGGTTCAACCGGCGGCGCATACATCTTGCGCCAGATCGCCAGCGGGAAGTTCAGCGACAGCGGCCAGCTGATCTCGCTGGACCGGTTGGCGTTCGAGACCGGTTCCACGCCATGCATGAAGTACGCGTACAGCGCGCGCAGGTCGTCGTCGCTGATTTTGGCGTACGACGGATACGGCATGGCCGGATACAGCGTAGTACCGTGCGGGGTGATGCCGTGGCGCACCGCGCGGTCGAAATCGTCGAGGCTGTAGTTGCCGATCCCGGTCGCCTTGTCGGGCGTGATGTTGGTGCTGTACAGGGCGCCAATCGGCGTCGCCATCGACAGGCCGCCGGCAAACTGCTTGCCATTCGGCGCCGTGTGGCAGGCGATACAGTCGCCGGCGGTGGCGATGTACTTGCCCTTCTCGATCAGTTGCGCGCTTGGCGCCGCCAGGTTGACGGTGCCGGGACCGATGACCTTGGTCGTGGTCGCCTGGCTGGCGTACATATATGCACCACCCACGCCGATCACGCCCAGGCCCAAGGCGGTCAACAGTAATTTTTTCACAGTGTTCATGCGCACTCCTTAAGCCTGGACCAGCGGGCCGGGGTTTTTCAGATACAGCTCGCGGATGGCCGTGGCGGCCCAGTACGTCAACGCGCCGACCATGCCGGTCGGGTTGTAGCCGTTGTTTTGCGGGAAGGCGTTGGCGCCCGGCGCAAACACGTTCGACACGTCCCACGACTGCAAATAACGGTTCAGCGCCGAGGTCTTCGGATCGCTGCCCATGATGGCGCCGCCGCAGGTATGGGTCGATTGGTACTGGGTGATGTTGTAGTGCGTGCCGTCTTTCTTGGCATCGCCCTTCATCGCTTTCGGTCCCAGCACCTTGCACATGTCGGTGGCTTTTTCGACCAGGTATTGCGACGCCTTGATTTCGTTGTCGTGCCAGTCGAAGGTCATGCGCAGCAGCGGGCGGCCGAACGCATCCTTGTAGGTCGGGTCGAGATCGAGGTAGGCATCGTCGTACGACATGCACGAACCCTGCACCTCGTAATAGAACGAGTGCAGGAAGGAATCCTTTACGCCCTTCTTCCAGGCGCTGCCCCAGTTCGGTACACCGGGCTCGGTCTGGATGCCGCGCACGGGGCCGGCGCCGGGCTGGCGCGCCCAGATGATGCCGCCGCCGATGTAGCCGGTCTGGGCGCTGTCGTTGCGGTTGCCGTTCAAGTCGTCGAACGTGGCGCCGCCGCCGCCGATGCCGATAAAACCGTTGGCGTGCACGGTTTTATCGTAGAACATCACCACGCGGTTCAAGTTTTGATACGAGTAGTTGCGGCCGACGGTGCCGGTTTTGGTAGCCGGATCGTACGGCTTGCCGATGCCCGAGACCAGCATCATGTGGACGTTGAACAGCGAGAACGCACACAGCAGCACCAAATCCGCCGGTTGCTCGGTCTCGCGGCCCTGGGCGTCGAGGTAGGTGACGCCGGTGGCTTTTTTCTTGTCGCCGGTCAGGTTCACTTTCAGCACTTGCGCCAGCGTTCGCATCTCGAAATTCTTGCGGCCTTTCAGGACCGGGAAGATGCAGGCGTTGGGGCTGGCTTTTGAGTAGTTGAGGCAGCCGTAATCGGAGCAGAAGCCGCACGCGTTGCACGGACCCATCTGGCAGCCATACGGGTTGGTGTACACGCCCGAGGCATTCGATGCGGGAATCGGAAACGCGTGGTAGCCCTTTTCCTTGGCGGCTTTATAAAACCATTCGGCGCCAAGGTAGTTGGGGTTGGGTCCCAGCGGATATTCTTTCTTGCGCGAGCCTTCGAACGGGTTGCCGCCTTCGCTCAACTGGCCGTTGATGATGCCGGCCTTGCCGGACGTGCCGCACACGTATTCGAAGTGTTCGAAGTGCGGTTCCAGTTCGTCGTACGTGACCGGAAAATCCTGCACCGTCATGTTGGCGGGGATGAATTTCTTGCCGTAGCGCTGCTCAAGGTTGGAGCGCACCTTAAAATCTTCGGGCAAGGCGCGGAAGTGCGCGCCCGACCAGTGCGAGCCGGCGCCACCGACGCCGGTACCGGGCTTGAACGAACCCATCTGGCGATACGGCACGGCGATGTCGTTCACGCTGTGGCGCGCGGTGACGGTTTCCTTGGCCAGCGATTGCAGGTACTTGCGGTGGACCGAGCCTTCGAGCTCATCGACCACGCGCGGGTAGGCGAAGTCCGGTTGCGTATCGCGGTCCGGGCCGCGTTCGAGAATGACGACGGACAAGCCCGCGTCCGTGAGTTCCTTGGCCATGATGGCGCCGGTCCAGCCGGCGCCGACGATGACGGCGTCTACTTTGTTTTTTACGATGCTCATATTCTTCCTTGATTATCCTTTCGGAGGTCGCTTCAAAATGTCCAGGGCTAGGCGCGGCCGCGAAGACAGTGCGTTAGCACAGTCCAGCCAGGCGGAGGCAACGACGCCATGGGCGTTTTGAACGGCCTCAGCGACGACCTGCTAAATCCACCGGTCCAATTGGGTAAGGCTTATCACGGACTTCGACCCAGTCGAGGTAATCCGCGCGCATGCCGGGATAGCCGATCATTTTCCAAGCGCCCATGTTCTTGTTACCGCCATGCTTGGGGTCGGCAAAGTAACCGTTGCGGGTTTCATTGAGCAGGTTGGAGAAGAACAGTTTCGACGACATGTCTTCCCACTTCAGCTCGCCCTTTTCGGCCGCTTTGAGCAAGTCTTCCTGTGCCTTCTTGTCGAGGTCGGCAAATACCTTGCCCGGGTTCTGGCTGGTGACATAGCCATCAAAGGCCTTGATGCCCACGCGCAGGATGTCGCGCAGCGCCAGCTTGCCCTGGTAGCCGAACTCCGGTGCAGCCTTCAGGTACGGGCCCTGCATGTACCAGATGTCGCCGGCCGCGTACGGGGTTTGCATGTGGCGGTCGAGGAATTCGAGCACGCCCGATTCGATGCCGCCGGGGCCATGTTCGTCGTGCGGAATCAGGCGATCGACCGCCGCACCGAGGAAGCGCCATTCGTTGGCGTTGAAGAACGACGGCTTGTAGTCGTTCGGTTTGCCTTCCGGCGCGATGGCGTCGGCCGCGTGGGCCGGTTGCAGGGCGCGCACGGCGCCGGCAGCACCGGCCACACCCATCGGTATGAACACCATGCTCTTGATCAGACTACGCCGCGACCGCGACTGGTTGTCGTCAGACATTTGCTTTCTCCTTGTGAAATTTCAGGATGCACGCGCGCTGCGCGCCTCCCATCGATAACCGACCCCATAGACGGCTGAAATCGCTTCAGCCAGGCCGGCTTCCTCCAGCTTGCGGCGCAGGTTTTTGACATGCGTATCGATCGTGCGGTCATGCACGATGCGCCGGTCCTCGTACACACCGCCGCGCAAGTCATCGCGCGACAAGGCTTGCCCGGGCGCGTCGCGCAACATTTTCAGCAGGCGGAACTCCACCGGCGTCAATGGCAGCTCGGCGCCATGCAAAAAGGCGCGCACGCCCTGCTCGTCGATCTGCAAGCCCGGCTTGGGACTGCCGGCCGGGCGACGGCGCAGCACCGCGCGCACGCGGGCCACCACTTCGCGCGGACTGAAGGGCTTGCAGATGTAATCGTCGGCGCCGCCGTCGAGGCCATCGAGACGGTCCTCCTCCTGGGCACGCGCGGTCATCATGATGATGGGAATGTCGCTGGACGCACGCAGCGCGCGGCACAGGGTCAGGCCGTCGATGCCAGGCAACATCCAGTCGAGCAGGATCAGATCGACGTCGCCGGCCGCCACCGTGGCTTGCACCGCCAGGCCGTCGTGCCGGGCCGTGACGCGATAGCCGGCCGCCTGCAAATAGCTGACCAGCAGCCGCGCCAGGCGCAACTCGTCTTCGACCACCAGGATGTGCTGGGCGCTCATGATGCTTGCTCTGCCAACGGCAGCGTGATGGTGATGCACAGACCGGTCGGCGCGGCATGGCTGGCGCCGATGTCGCCGCCGTGGGCACTGACGATGCTGCGGCAGATCGACAGCCCCAGGCCGCTGCCGCCGGTGGCGCGGGTACGGGCGCTGTCGCCGCGCCAGAAACGCTCGAACAGCATGGTCAGCGCGGCATCGGAGACGCCGTGGCCGTTGTCGGTGATGCTGAGCACCGCTTGCTGGCGATGGACGTGTAACGCGACGCGCAGTTCGGTAGCGCCTTCGGCGTGGCGCAGCGCGTTGTTGAACAGGTTGCGCAGCAGTTGGCGCAGGCGGATCGTGTCACCCTCCACGGTCAGGTGCGGCAGCATCCCTGCCTGGACGGTCATGCCGGCGTGCGCCAGCGGCTCGCGCCACTTGTTCAGCTCACTCTCCAACAGGGTACCGAGGTTAAGCGGCTCGCGCTGGTAGCCGAAGGCGCCCACTTCGGAGAGCGTGATCTGGCGCATGTCTTCCACCAGCCGGGTGAGCGTGGCCACCTCGTCTTGCAGCAGCGCCAGGCTGGTGGCATCGGTGGGTTCCAGACCGTCTTCCATCGCTTCGAGCTGGGCCTGCAACACGGACAAAGGCGTGCGCAGCTCGTGCGACAGGTCGGCCATGAAATGGCGGCGCAGCGCCTCGTTGCTCTCGAGGGTGGCAGCCATGATGTTGAAGTTGTGCGCCAGCGTACCGAGCTCGTCGCGCTGGCCGCGCGGTACCCGCACCGCGTAATCGCCGGCGGCCACCTTGGCGGCGGCATGGATCAGGCGCCGCGTGGGCGCGACAAAGCTGCGCGCCAGCAGCAAGGCGGCTAACGCCGCCAGCACCAGCGTGGCAATCCCGATCAGCACACTGTCGCGCTGCTGCTGCAACAAAAAGCCCTGCTCCGCCTCTTCCTGCAAGCCGCGCAGCGGCGCGCCGACCAGGGTGGCGACCGGCCTGCCCTCGACCAGCACCGGCTGGTAGCGTAGCGACGGCCCCGTTTGCAGGTTGCCGGCCAGGTGGTTGCCGGCCATGTCGAACAGGCCGAGCCGGCGCGGCGCCTTGTCCGGCACCGCGTAATAGATGGAGCTGCCGCCGGCATCGGCATTGACGCTGGTGCGCGGCGCGGTGGCGCGTTCGCGGCCGATGGCGCCGGTGGTGCGCTCCCACGCGGCGCGGTTGCCGCGCATGAACTGCCAGTTGCCGCCGTGCTCCTGGTACGCCTGCGCCAGCTCTTCCGCCATCGCCTCCATGCGCCGCGATTCGACCTCGTTCAGGTAACCCTGGAAGCCGCGCTGAAAACTCCAGCGCGTGCCGAAGCCGACGCCAACCGCCGTCAGCAGGCTGACGATCAACAGCGACAGGAACAGACGAGCGGTGATACCGATTTTAACCATCGGTACATTTAGCCACGCAGAGCAGTGCACAACAAGGGTGCACGGTTGCAGGCTAATGATTCTTCACAGAAACTTCACAATTGTGTGGTGGATTGCGCAACCAGACGCTGACGCCAGCCATGGGACCTAACCAAACTGCCCCGGGAATGAATTCAGGTACTGCAAAAAATTCATGCATTTAACTTTGAGCTCGGGCAATGCGCATACTGCGGGCATTTTGTATTTTTGGCGATTCGCTGGCAGGTCCCGCTGCACGGCCTCGTTGGAGACCAGGTCACAACCATGGATAGCAGCGGCACATATGATAAATATATCGTTCTCGCCAACGCCACCAGTTCCGCGCGGATTCTCTATACCCAACTGCTGCTTGATTTCCAAGGCGAATAGCAAAACAGTGTCGGTCATTGGCAACTGCTGAAATCCCACGTCGGTCATCCACGCCAGGCAATCGGGCGCAACAAATCGAACTTCATCAATCACGATGCTCGGGAAAACAATTTCACCAGCCTGCAATTGCTGCGCAAGCCACGACCACAATCCAGGAAATTTTTGAATTGGATAGTTATCCCACGCATGCACGATTGATGAAGTATCAAACGCCAGCATAGTGTTTTTCGAGCTCGTGAACGTCGCTCACCTTGAGCCCATCCAGATAGCTGCTTGCTTTGGCAAGTGTAATGCGCTGACTGCTCAACGCGTCGAGTATGGTTTTGACGAAACGATCCCCGAAAATATGCTTGGGCTCGCGATGCCTATAGATGCGGGCACCGCCACCGGCAGGAACAGCGGCAACAACAGGCTGTGCACGCCAAGTGCGATAGTTGGCGTAATCCTGCCGAGTCAACCGGCCGCCCTCCAACAAGCGCCGTAGAATAACTTCACCACTCACCGCCCAAGCTTTCCGAAACGGTGCGAGCCACTCATCATATTGTGCAACGTCGCGAGGCCGGTCAGCGTCGTTAATCATGGCAAGCAACGCGTCCGGAACCAGTACCAGGCCGGCGAACGCATTGGCATCCCGTTCCCCGCCGACATGCGCGTACATATCATTGTCATCGTCGATCGAACTGCTCCGATGAAGCAACAGATGCCCAAGTTCATGCATCAGTGTGAATGACTGCATTGTTTCGAATTCTTGTTTTTTGACGAAGATGACCGGGCATTCCGGATCGTAGAGAGTGAAACCGAGGATCGGACTTTCGGCAGCGATCTGCCATTTTCCGTTATAACCGTTGCTACGAAAAACCAAGATGCCCTTGGCCTCGAGCGAAGAACGATAAACCTCGAAGTTAAACACTTTCTTTCCATCGAGATCGAGCCATTGGCGAACCAGCCGAGCGCACTCCTTGATATTTGCAATATCCAACAGAGGCGGTGTGAACCGGGGAAGATCGTTGTCGGTCAGCTCATCTCTCAGCGAAAGATAAATCGACCGCTGCCATTCAACGCGCTCTATCAGGGCGCGGACCTTCGCCGACAGCTCCGGCTTCTGATTGGCGAGGGTTCTGAAAGCAGTACTGTGTACGCGCTCGCCATCCACCAGCCCTCGTTCCAGGAAAAACAGCACCCCGCGTCCGAAGTAAGCGGCAATTTTGCTGAGTTGATTGAAGGTCACCCCCTTCCCATCACCGTCTATAACGCCCTGCAACATTGCGGCTGACACGCCAATTTCATCGGCCAATGCCTCAACGCTGATGCCGAAATCATCGCAGCACCACATGAGGCGTTCAGGGTTGATCGAGCGAATGCGTTCCATAAATAAATTATACATGGGGTCATCCACCCCATATTACGTCGATTAAACCACCGTGGTATATAACACTTTGCCTCGTAGCGGCGCCACTTTGCCTGCGTACAATCGGGTTGCCCCAGAAAGCGTGGATCACGCACATTTAATTTCAAGCATCTTGATATATATCAAAAATGCCACAGAGAAAAGTGCTCTCAAGCTGCAGATATTGTTGGTTTATACCGCTTAGTAGCGGAACTCATCTCCGTCATCCGCTGTGCAGTAAGGAGAAACTCACTGTTAAGCAGAGGAGTCCTGATGACGGAAACAGTGCAAGCAGTCGTAGCAAGACACACAAAGAAAAACTTTGCGTAATTTTAACTACTTGATTTGAAAGGAATTTCTGGTGCGGCTGGCTGGAATCGAACCAGCGACCCTTGGCTTCGGAGGCCAATACTCTATCCACTGAGCTACAGCCGCGCGGGGGGAACCTTGAAGGTGTGCCGTAGGATACCGGTTTTATTGGTCCGCGTCCATCGGCGCGTGTCGTTTTAACCATGTTGAAGTTTCCATGCGCCGATTTTTGAGCCTATAATCGGCCGTTTGATAAAGGTTTTGCAAGGCAGCTCGATCGGTAATTCGGCACGCAACCCGGCACAGACTTCAAGGACATCATGAGCGACGCACACAACGAATCCATCATTAAAACGCCCAAACAACTGGTGGGAGCCGTGGTCGGCTTCTTCCTGGTCACGGTGATCGGCATCATCCTGCTGGTCCAGTACGTTACCACGGACAAGCTCACCGGCGCCGGCTCCAACAGCCAGGCGCCCGAGGAAATCGCCACCCGCATCGCGCCGGTGGCCGACACCGGCTTTACCTTCAAGGATGTGAACGCGCCCAAGGTGCTGCAAGCGGGCGACGCCATCTACAACTCCACCTGCGCGGCCTGCCACGGCGCCGGGGTGGCAGGCGCGCCCAAGGTGGGCGATGCCGGCAGCTGGTCGGCGCGTATCGCGCAAGGCTACGACACCGTCCTCAAGCACGCCATCGAAGGCTTGCGCGCCATGCCCGCCAAGGGTGGCAATCCCGACCTCGACGACGTCGAAGTCGCGCGCGCCGTGGTCTTCATGGCCAACCAGTCGGGCGCCAAGTTCAAGGAACCGGAAGTGCCAGCCGCCCCGGCCGCTGCCGAAACTCCGGCAGAACCCGCCAAATAAACCAGCACTCCATAAAAAAACCGGTCCATCGCGACCGGTTTTTTTGCACCCCGCTTTAACCTCCCACTTCAGGGTCAGTGCCGACATTTAGACACAAGCCCAACAGCTACAAGGCTCAGTTCGTGTCCGAATGTCGGCACTGACCCCGACGTTAGCGGCAGAGACCGTAGGCGTTGCGCTCGGGGAAGTAGCGGTAGGTGAACGTGCGCATCGGGTATTCGGTCAGGGCGATTTCAAACGCTGGCGGCACCACGTCGAAGCGTTCGGGCAGCTTGTCTTTCACGCGCAGGCGCACGCGCCAGATGGTTTCGTCGGCGGTGGCGCCGGCTACCAGCATGTCCGGTACCTTGGGGATGACGTCAACGATCTCGGCGCGCGAGTTGATGGCGCGCTGGTAGAACGTCACCAGCTCGGCCTTGGCGATCACCGCGCCGCGCGGCGCCGTGACGTTGTAGTCACGCGAGAGGAAACGGGCGCGCTGGCCGCGCGGTACGAAATAAACGAAAGTGAACTCGGCGCCGCCGCCTTCGAGCGTGACCGGCGGCGTGGTCGCGACGCTGATGCCGCGCGGCAGGTCGAAGCGCGAGCCTTCCTGCCAATCCTTGCACTCGGGCGTGGCAGCCATGTAGACGTCAACCGGCTTGTAGGAGTCGCCGCAGGCGCTCAGGGCGAGCATGGCGGTCAGGGGGAGTAAGGCACGCATACGCATGGGTTCGGCTTCCGGGGTTGGGACGATGCGGTAGTTTACACGGGACCGTATCGGCGCGCATAAAAAAAGCGGCGTTGTCGCCAACGCCGCTTCGTTCATCGCTTGCTACCGACTTACCACATGATCACGCGGTCTTTCGGCGCCAGGTACATCTTGTCGCCCGGTTTGACGCCAAAGGCGTCGTAGAAGCCTGGCTGGTTGCGCATCGGGCCGTTGGCGCGGAACTGGCCTGGCGAGTGCGGATCGGTCTTGATCTGCTGGATCTGCGCCGCTTCACGCATCTTCATGCGCCACACTTGCGCAAAGCCCATGTAGAAGCGCTGGTCGCCGGTCAGGCCGTCGATCACCGGGGCTTCCTTGCCGTTCAGCGACAATTTATACGCCTTGTAGGCAATCGCGATGCCGCTGTTGTCGGCAATGTTCTCGCCCAGGGTCAGTTCGCCGTTGACGTGGTAGCCAGGCAGCGGGCTGAACTGGTTGTACTGCTCGACCAGCATCTTGGTCTTGGCGGCGAAGTTCTTGTGGTCGGCCTTGGTCCACCAGTCGCGCAGGTTGCCGTCGCCGTCGTACTGGGCGCCCTGGTCGTCGAAGCCGTGGCTGATTTCGTGGCCGATCACGCCGCCGATGGCGCCGTAGTTGACCGCGTCGTCGGCAGCCGCGTCAAAGAAGGGCGCTTGCAGGATGGCGGCCGGGAACACAATCTCGTTCATTTCCGGGTTGTAGTAGGCATTGACGGTTTGCGGCGTCATGCCCCACTCGTCGCGGTCGATCGGTTTGCCCAGCTTGTTGATTTCCTTGTTGTAGTCGAACTCGTGCGAACGAATCACGTTGCCCACCAGATCGTCTTTCGACACGGTCAGCGCCGAATAGTCGCGCCACTTGTTCGGGTAGCCGATCTTGGTGGTGAACTTGGCCAGCTTGGCTTGCGCCTGCTTCTTGGTGACCGGGCTCATCCAATCGAGGGTGTCGATGCTGGTCTTGTACGACGCCAGCAGGTTGCCCACCAGCGTTTCCATGCGCGCCTTGCGGTCGGCCGGGAATTGCTCGGCAACGTACAGCTTGCCCACTGCTTCGCCCAGCGCGCCTTCGGCGACCGAGACGCCGCGTTTCCAGCGTGGACGCTGCTCGGTCACGCCGCTCAGCACGGTTCCGTAGAAGGCGAAGTTTTCATCGACGAACGACTTGTTCAGGTACGGTGCGAACGCGCGCACGGTCTGCCACTGGAAGTACGCTTTCAGGGTCTCGACCGGGGTCTTGTTCAGCAACGCGGTCATGCCTTTCAGGTAGCTCGGCTGGCTGACGATCACGTAGCTGACTTTGCCGCCGATGCCGGCATCGGCCAGGTAGGCTTTCCAGTCGTAGCCCGGTGCCAGCGTGTTCAGCTTGGCGATCTCGACCTTGTTATAGGCCTTGATCGGATCGCGCAGTTCAACCTTGGTCCATTGCAGCTTGGCCAGTTGTTTTTCGAATTCCACCACGGCGCGTGCGCTTGCTGGTCCGTTGTTGTCGCCGGCCAGGGTCAGCATCTTGGCCATGTGCTGTTCGTACTTGGCCAGGGTGTCGGCCAGCTTTTTGTCGTCCGCTTTCAGGTAGTAGTCGCGGTCCGGCAGGCCCAGGCCATCCTGGTACAGGTCGGCTACGTACTTGGTCGAATCCTTGTTGTCCTGGTGGATGGCGAAGCCGTACGGGGTGCTCACGCCGATCTTGTTGAAGTGCGCGATCAGCGCGGGCAATTGCTTCTTGTCTTTCAGCGCGGCGATGCGGGCGAACTCGCCTTTGAGCGGGGCCACGCCCAGTTGCTCGAGCCTGGCTTCATCCATGAAGCTGGCGTAGAAATCGCCAATCCGTTGCGTGTCGCTGCCCGCCGCCTTGTCCTTGGCGTTGGCGGCGTTTTCGATGATGGTGCGCAGTTGCGGCTGGATGTCGTCGCGCAGCTTGGCAAAGCTGCCCCAGCTGGCTTTGTCGGCCGGAATCTCGGTCGTCGCGAGCCACTTGCCGTTCATGTGGGTAAACAGGTCGTCCTGGACGCGCACGGCCGGATCGATGTATTCGACGGCAATGCCGGAGGTCGGCGCTTTGGCTTGCTGGGTGCTGGCAGGAGTCACACTGGTGGTGTTGTCCGCAGCGCCGGCCAAACCTGCGATCAGGCTCAGCATCAGTGCACTTACGAGATGACGTTTCACGAAAAATCCTTTGAATGAGGAATACAAAAAGGCCAAGAAAGTACTCTTGGCCAGCCATGAAGTTATATATAAAAACACCAACGGTCGCAAGCGGTTTGCGACAGACGGCATCGCCGCAGGGCCAGGCGGCGTATTTCCGGCTTTTTTACCAGATAATCACGCGCTCTTCCGGCGCCACGTACAGCTTGTCGCCCGGCTTGACGCCGAACGCTTCGTAGAAGCCGGGCTGGTTGACCACGGTGCCGTTGGCGCGGAATTCGCCGGGCGAGTGCGAGTCGGTCTTGATCATCAGGATTTGCTGCGCCTCGCGCGCCTTGGCACGCCAGATCTGCGCCCAGCCCTGGTAGAAGCGCTGCTCGCCCGTAAAGCCGTCGATCACCGGCGCCGGTTTGCCGCCCAGCGACAATTTGTATGCCTTGTAGGCGATCGCCATGCCGCTGTTGTCGGCGATGTTCTCGCCCAGGGTCAGCGCGCCGTTGACGTGGTAGCCCGGCAACGGGCTGTAGCCGTTGTACTGCTTGACCAGTGCGTCGGCTTTGGCCTTGAAGTTGGCGCGGTCGGTGGCGGTCCACCAGTCGCGCAGGTTGCCGTCGCCGTCGGCCTGGCTGCCGCCGTCGTCGAAGCCGTGGCTGATTTCATGGCCGATCACGGCGCCAATGGCGCCGTAATTGACGGCATCGTCGGCGTTCACGTCGAAGAACGGCGGCTGCAGGATGGCAGCCGGGAACACGATCTCGTTCATCGTCGAGCTGTAGTAGGCGTTGATGGTTTGCGGCGTCATGCTCCATTCTTCGCGGTCGATCGGCTTGCCGAGCTTGTTGACCATGCGCTGGTGACTGAAGCTCGATGCGCGCAACACGTTGCCCACCAGGTCGCCCTTGACGATCACCAGCGGCGCATAGTCGCGCCACTTGCTCGGGTAGCCGATCTTGGGACGGAACTTGGACAGTTTATCTTGCGCTTCGCGCTTGGTTTCCGGGCCCATCCAGTCGAGGCCGTCGATGCTGGTTTTATACGCGGCCATCAGGTTTTGCACCAGGGCGTCCATGCGCGCCTTGCGCTCGGGCGGGAAGTGCTGCGCCACGTATGCCTGGCCCAGTGCTTCGCCCAGCGCACGTTCGACCAGGCCCACGCCGCGTTTCCAGCGGTCCTGCTTGACGGCCACGCCGGTCAGCGCGGTGCTGTAGAAATCGAAGTCGGCGTCGGCAAACGGTTTCGACAGGTAAGGCGATGCACTGCGCAGCAGCTGCCATTCGAAATATGCTTTCCAGGTGGCCAGGTCGGTTTTTCCCAGGACGGCGGTGTAACCGGTCAGGAAGCTCGGCTGGTTGACGATGGCGTAGTCGGTCTTGCTGCCCACGCCGGCGGACGCCAGCGCGTGGTTCCAGTCGTAGCCTGGCGCCAGCTCGCCCAGCTTGGCAAACGGCACCTTGTTGTAGCGCTTGACCGGGTCGCGGTTTTGCACCTTGGTCCACTGCGCTTCGGCCAGCGCGGTTTCCAGCGCAACGATGGCCTTGGCGCTGGCCTGCGGGTTTTGCGCGCCGGCCAGCTCGAGGATTTTCGCCACGTGAGCTTCGTACTTGACCAGGATGGCGGCCAGCTTGGCGTCGTCCTTTTTCAGGTAGTAGTCGCGGTCCGGCAAGCCCAGGCCGCTTTGCGAAATGCCGACCGCGTACTTGGTCGATTCGCGCGCATCCTGGCGCACATAGACGCTGTATGGCACCGTCACGCCGATCTGGTCCAGGTGGGCGATCAGCATCGGGAAGGCCTTCTTGTCCTTGACGCCGCGAATGCGGTTGAGTTCGCCAGCGAGAGGCTTGACGCCCAGCGTATCGAGCCTGGCTTCGTCCATGTAGCTGGCGTAAAGGTCGCCGAGCTTTTGTGCATTGCTGCCAGCCTTGCGGGCTTTGTCGTTTTCAGCCGCTTCGATGATGGCACGAAGCTGCGGCAAGGTGTTTTCCTGGAGCTGGATGAACGAACCCCAGCGTGCGCGGTCGCCCGGGATCTCGGTGTTCTTGACCCAGCCGCCATTCTGGTAGGCATAGAAATCGTCTTGCGGACGCACGCTGGTGTCCATGTTCTTGAGTTCAATACCAGAAGACGTGGCGGCAGGCGCCGGGGTGTCGGCAGCGCCGGCAAAGGCGGTGGCCAGGCTCAGTGCCAGGGTGCTCAGCAAATATTTTTTCACTACGTGTCCTTTTAGGTCAAAACGTCCGAAAGCGAACCCGGCAACCGCATGGGTCGCAGCGCCGGGTTGCCGCGCGAATATTCTAACGCCACAGGACGCGTCTTAACGCCCAGTTACTTTACGATACAAGCCATCAGCCGCCGGGCAGGCTCATGCTGGCGCCGCCGGCACCCACGCCGATGCCCATGCCGCCCTGGCCGCCGCCCTTGCGGCCGCCGCCGCGATGTTCGCCGCCTTCGTCGCGGCGCTCGCCACGGCCGGGACCGGGGCCGCCGTTGTCCTGCACCCGCAGCAGGTGTTCATTGAGTTGCTGGGCGACGATGCCGCGCTGGGTTTCGTCCAGCGCGTCGTTGACGATCAGCCACCATTCGCGCAACTGCTTTTCCTCGCCGGCGGACATGCTGCTTTCCGCCTCCACGGCGCGGGCGACATCGCGCAGTTCCACGCCGGGCGTTTGCGCAGCAGTCAGCGCGGCCGCTTGCAGGCGTTCGCGCCGCGACTTGCGCTCGCGCAGCAGGTTGCGCGTGCGGCTCTCGGTTTGCTGCCACAGCGTTTGCTGGTTGGCGTTGAGCTTGAGTTGCTGCTTGAGGTCGGCGGCCAGCGGCAGGAAATCTTCGGCGCGCATGTCCATCACGGGCACGGCAAACGCCGGTGACAACATGGCGCCAAGCGCCAGCGCGGCGGCCAAGCGGCGCAGGGAAAACGGCAAGGTAGAACGCATATGGGTAGCTCCAGGGTAAGGCCTGCGCAGGGCAAAAAAAAGCCTGCGCTTTTTGGGGCGCAGGCAAAAACCACTTCAGGGTAGAGAGAAATACGAGTTCAGTGTAGGCCGCGAAAATCGCGATCCACAAAATTCTTACAAATGCTTACTGCCGTGAACGTATGGGATACACCCAATACAAACCGTCACAATTGCCGTTTCACCAGTTGGGAATTGGGCTACTTTAAATGTCAACGCGACGCGTTGTAAATCGCCGTAAAGTTATAAATGATTTCGGGAGGGCTACTACGTTTGCTGGGAATCAGGTTTATACTCGTTTCAATGCAGGCGCACGCTACTCTCTCTTTTGGGTGAAACATGGGCAAGAAACTAAAGAATTCCGGGTTGATCGGCTTGGGCGTGGTGGCCGGCGTGGCCATGTCGCTGCAGTTCTCGGCGATGGCGCAAAAGCCGGCCGTGCCGGCGCTGCCGCTGGCGGAATTGCGCCAGCTGGCCGATGTCTTCGGCCTGATCAAATCGGACTACGTGGAACCGGTGGAAGACAAGAAGCTGCTGACCGAAGCCATCTCCGGCATGGTGGCCTCGCTCGATCCGCACTCGGCCTACCTGGACAAGAAGGCGTATGCCGAACTGCGCGAAGGCTCGCAAGGCAAGTTCGTCGGCCTTGGCATCGAGATCGGCCCCAGCGAGGATGGCTACATCAAGATCGTCGCGCCGATCGAAGACTCGCCAGCGTGGCGCGCCGGCATCAAGCCGGGCGACCTGATCAGCCGCCTCGACAACACGCCGTTGAAGGGCATGCAGCTCGACGATTCGATCAAGCTGATGCGTGGCGAGCCGCACTCGAAAGTGGCGCTGACCGTGTTGCGCAAGGGCGAGCAGGAACCGCTGGTGTTCAACCTCACGCGCGAGGAAATCATCCAGAAGAGCGTAAAGGGTAAATTGATCGAACCGGGCTACGCCTGGCTGCGCATTTCGCAGTTCCAGGAGCCGACGGTCGATGACATGGCCGAGAAAATTGCCGAGCTCTACAAGCAGGACCCGCACATCAAGGGCCTGGTGCTGGACTTGCGCAACGACCCTGGCGGCGTGCTGCAAGGCGCGATCGGCGTGGCAGCGGCCTTCCTGCCAAAAAACGAGGCGATCGTCTCGACCAACGGCCAGCTGGCCGAGCAAAAAACCGTGTATTACGGCCGTCCCGAGTACTACCAGTTGCACGCCGAGACCGATGCACTGGCCAAGCTGCCCGAAGCCCTCAAGCAGGTACCGATGGTGGTGCTGGTCAATACCGGTTCGGCGTCGGCCTCCGAAATCGTCGCGGGCGCCTTGCAGGACTACAAGCGCGCCGAAATCATGGGCACGCAAACTTTCGGCAAGGGCTCGGTGCAAACCATCCGCCAGCTCACTGCCGACACCGCCGTCAAGCTGACCACTGCGCGCTACTACACGCCCAAGGGCCGCTCGATCCAGACCAAGGGCATTACGCCCGACCTGCTGGTCGATGAATACGCCGACGGCGACGGCGTCAACGCACTGCGCACGCGCGAGGCCGACCTGGCCAAGCACCTGTCCAACGACCGCGAGCAGGAAGGCGCGCAAAGCAAGCGCGACGAACTGGAAGAACAACTGCGCATCATTGCCATGGAAAAGCAGCGCAAGCCGCTCGAATACGGCAGCAGCGACGACTTCCAGCTGGCGCAGGCGCTCAACCGCCTCAAGGGCAAGCCGGTGCAGTTCGCCAAGCCGGAGACCACGGTGGTGCAGGCCAATCTCGGCAAGTAAGGCGTGACATCACGATTTAGAGCGGCGCTTCGGGCGCCGCTTTTATTTGCGCGTAACGTGCAGCCATTGTGTAGAATTTGCTCCACTATTGGCACTCGCCATTGCCCCATTTGAAAGCTTAATCATGAAACAAGCCGTCATCAGCGGTACCGGTCTTTTTACGCCATCGCAGTCGATTTCCAACGAGGAGCTGGTCGAGAGTTTTAATGCCTACGTGGCGCAGTTCAACGCCGACAATGCCGCCGCCATCGAGGCCGGCACCGTCACCGCGCTCGAACCGTCAAGCGTGGCGTTCATCGAAAAGGCATCCGGCATCAAGTCGCGCTTTGTGATGGAAAAAGCCGGCATTCTCGATCCGCAGCGCATGGTCTCGCACATTCCCGAACGCGGCGACGACGAACTGTCGTTGCAGGCCGAAATCTGCGTGGCGGCAGCCCACCAGGCGCTCGACCGCGCCGGCCGCACCCCGGCCGATATCGACATGGTGCTGGTCGCCTGTTCCAATATGCAGCGCGGCTACCCGGCCATGGCGGTGGAAGTGCAGGCCGCGCTTGGTATCGACGGCTACGGCTTCGACATGAACGTGGCCTGCTCATCGGCCACCTTCGGCATCCAGCAGGCGGTGGCGGCGGTGCAAAGCGGCCAGGCCCGCGCGGTGCTGGTCCTGAACCCGGAAATCACCAGCGGCCACCTGAACTGGCGCGACCGCGACAGCCATTTCATTTTTGGCGATGCCTGCACCGCCGTGGTGGTGGAACTGGCCGAGAACGCCAAGGGCGCACACCGCTGGGAAATCCTCGATACCAAGCTGAAAACCAGCTTCTCCAACAATATCCGCAACAACTTCGGCTTCCTCAACCGCTTCGACGAAGCGGGCGTGGGCCAGCCGGACAAGCTGTTCCGCCAGCAGGGCCGCAAGGTATTCAAGGACGTGTGCCCGATGGCCGCCGAAATGATCAAGGACACCATCGCCCACGCCGGCCTGCAAGTGTCCGATGTCAGCCGCTACTGGCTGCACCAGGCCAACCTCAACATGAACCTGTTAATCAGCCGCATGGTACTGGGCCGCGATGCCGAGCCCGGTGAAGCGCCGGTCATCCTCGACAGCTACGCCAATACCTCGTCGGCCGGCTCGGTGATTGCCTTCCATAAACATTCGGACGACATGGCGGCGGGACAGTTGGGCGTGCTGTGCTCGTTCGGCGCCGGCTATTCGATCGGTTGCATGGTGTTGCGAAAAATTTAATTAACTGACGGCCGTGCCATCCCCTGTTCTCCGGGGATGGCGGAAGTTCCAACTAATTGGCTGGTGGTTTGCATTTTTTGACAGCAATTGCCGTGTGATGTGCTACTCTTGGGTTGTTTTCCAACAATCTTTCAGAGGAGTCCCCCCCGCATGCCCCACAACATCAGTCTGATTACCACCATTGCCGCCGCACTTGGATTTGGTCTTGTCCTTGGTTATATAGCAACGCGCTTGCGATTACCGGCGCTGGTGGGATATCTCGCTGCGGGCATCATGTTGGGACCGGCAACACCGGGATTCGTGGCCGATGCCGCGCTGGCTGCCCAGCTGGCCGAGATCGGCGTGATGCTGATGATGTTCGGCGTGGGCCTGCACTTTTCGCTCGACGACCTGTGGGCGGTGCGCAAGGTGGCGCTGCCCGGCGCGGTGCTGCAAATCGCGGTGGCCACCGGCATGGGCATGGGGCTGGCGCACTGGTGGGGCTGGAGCATCGGTGGCGGCCTGGTCTTCGGGCTGGCGCTGTCGGTGGCCAGTACCGTGGTGCTGCTGCGCGCGCTCGAGGAGCGCGGCATCCTCGATAGTTTCAACGGCCGCATCGCGGTCGGCTGGCTGGTGGTCGAAGACCTGGTGACCGTGATGGTGCTGGTGCTGCTGCCCGCCGTGGCCGGGTCCCTCGGCGGCACCACCATGGACGCCCACGGCGTGGCGATTCCCGCCGGCGAAGTCGATCTGTGGAGCACGCTCACCATCACCCTGGGCAAGGTTGCCGCGTTTATCGCGCTGATGCTGGTCGTCGGCCGCAAGCTGTTCCCCTGGATCCTGTGGCAAGTGGCGCGCACCGGCTCGCGCGAGCTGTTTACGCTGTGCGTGATCGCCGCTGCCGTCGGTATCGCCTACGGTTCCACCCATTTCTTCGGCGTGTCGTTCGCGCTGGGCGCCTTCTTCGCCGGCATGGTGCTGCGCGAATCGGAACTGGCGCACCGCGCCGCGCAAGAGTCGCTGCCGCTGCGCGACGCGTTTGCCGTACTGTTCTTCGTCTCGGTGGGCATGCTGTTCGAGCCGGCCATCGTCACCGAACAGCCGCTCAAGTTGCTGGCGGTGGTGGCGATTATCGTGTTTGGCAAGTCGGTGGCGGCGTTCCTGCTGGTGGTGCTGCTGCGCTACCCGGCCAAGACGGCGCTGATGGTCTCGGCCAGCCTGGCGCAGATCGGCGAATTCTCGTTCATCCTGGCTGCGCTGGGCATGTCGCTGGGCCTGATGCCGGCCGAGGGCCAGAGCCTGATCCTGGCAGGCGCCATCATCTCGATCGCGCTGAACCCGGTCGTCTTCAGCGTGACAAAACCGCTCGAGCGCTGGCTTACCCGTGACGGTTCGGTGATTTCCAACCTCGAGCGCGCAGCCGATCCGCTGGCCGAACTGCCGATGTCGGTGCCGCACGAACATCTCGACGGCCAGGTGGTGCTGGTCGGTTACGGCCGCGTGGGCCGCCGCATTGCCGAGGTGCTGCTCAAGCACAGCATCCCGTTCGTGGTGGCCGAGCAAAATCGCGAAGTGGTCGATCAACTGCGCCGCAAGGGCATCCACGCAGTGGCCGGCAATGCCGGCGAGCCGGCGGTGCTGATCCAGGCCCACGTGGCCCGCGCCAGCATGCTGGTGATTGCTACGCCAGACACCTTCCACGTGCGCGCCATGGTGGAAACCGCGCGCCTGCTCAACCCGAACATCAAGACGGTGGTGCGCACGCACAGCGACGAGGAAGCGGAACTGCTGCGCAGCGAATTGCCGGCCAAGATCTTCATGGGCGAGGAAGAGCTGGCCAACGGCATGACCGACTTCGTGATCAAGAATTTCGAGCGCAAGCAAGGTGGCGGGCACTAACAGCGCCAGCTAAAGCCGCGCTGCCAGCTCGGCCCCCTCCCTGATGGCCCGCTTGGCGTCGAGTTCCGACGCCAGCGCGGCGCCGCCGATCCGGTGGAAGCGCGGGTCCGCTTCTGCCGGCATCAACTCCGCCAGGCTCTCCTGCCCGGCGCAAATCACCACGTTATCGACTGCCAGCAACCGCTGCTCGCCACCGACCGTGATGTGCAAGCCGTGGTCGTCGATGCGGTCGTATTGCACGCCCGCCAGCATCACCACGCCATGTCTCGCCAGCACCGCGCGGTGCACCCAGCCCGACGTCTTGCCCAGTCCCGCCCCCGGCTTCGACAGCTTGCGCTGCAGCAGGTACAACTGGCGGAACGGCTGCGCCGGCGCCGGCGCTACCAGGCCGCCGCGGGCGTCGCCGTGCAGGTCCACGCCCCATTCGCCGGCCCAGGCGTCCACCGGCTGCGGCAGCGGGTGGGCAGGATCGTGCAGCAGGAATTCGCCCATGTCGAAGCCGATGCCGCCCGCGCCGATGATCGCCACCCGCTTGCCCACTGGCGCCTTGTCGCGCAGCACGTCCAGGTACGACAGCACCTTCGGGTGATCGATGCCGGCGATGGCCGGCAGCCGTACTTTGACGCCTGTCGCCACCACTATTTCGTTGTAACCGTCAGCCAGTAATTGCTCTCGCGTGGCGCGCACGCCGAGTTTCACCGTCACGCCCAGCAGCGCCAGCTGGCGCCCGAAATAACGGATGGTTTCCGAAAATTCTTCCTTGCCCGGAATCTGCATGGCAATGCGGAACTGGCCGCCGATGGCATTTGCAGCCTCAAACAGGGTCACATGGTGGCCGCGCTGCGCCGCCACTGTTGCGGCCGACAGGCCGGCCGGGCCAGCGCCCACCACGGCGATGCGGCGCGCATGCGCAGCCGGTGCATACACCAGCTCGGTCTCGTGGCAGGCACGCGGGTTGACCAGGCAACTGGCGCGCCGGTTGGCGAACGTATGGTCGAGACACGCCTGGTTGCAGCCGATGCAGGTATTGATTTCGTCGGCGCGGCCGGAGGCTGCCTTGTTGACGAAGTCGGCATCGGCCAGGAACGGCCGCGCCATCGAGACCAGGTCGGCGTCGCCGCGCGCCAGGATGTTTTCTGCTTCGGCCGGCATATTGATGCGGTTCGACGCCACCACCGGAATGGTGACAGCCTGGCGCAGCCGCCCGGCCAGGCCGGCAAACGCGGCGCGCGGCACCGACGTCACGATGGTGGGCACGCGCGCTTCGTGCCAGCCGTAGCCGCTGTTGAGAATATTTACGCCCGCACCCTGCAATGCCTGGGCAACTGTCACCACCTCGTCCCAGGTATTGCCCCCTTCCACCAGATCGAGCAGCGAGTGGCGGTACATGATGATGAAGTCCGGGCCCACGGTGGCGCGCACCCGGCGCACGATGTCCACCGGCAGGCGCATGCGGTGTTCGATCGGGCCACCCCAGCGGTCGGTGCGCAGGTTGGCGCGCGCGCACAGGAACTGGTTGAGCAAATAGCCTTCGCTGCCCATGATTTCCACGCCATCGTAGCCGGCAGCCTTTGCCAGCCGCGCGCAGCGCGCATAGTCGCGGATGGTGGCTTCAATGCCGGCCTCGGTCAGCGCGCGCGGTTTGAAAGGCGAGATCGGCGATTTTTTAGCCGATGCCGACACCACCAGCGGCTGGTAGCCATAACGCCCGGCATGCAGGATCTGCAACAGGATCTTGCCGCCCTCTTCGTGCACGGCACTGGTGACCTTGCGGTGATTGAAGATGTCGCCGCGCCAGTTCAGGGTCCCCCCAAAGGGCAACAGCCAGCCTGCGCGGTTGGGAGAGATGCCGCCGGTAACGATCAATCCGACTCCGCCGCGCGCACGTTCGCGATAGAATGCGGCAAGTTTGCCGTAGTGATAAAAACGGTCTTCGAGCCCGGTATGCATCGAGCCCATGATCACGCGGTTCTTCAGGGTCGTAAAACCGAGGTCGAGGGGCGCGAGCAAATGCGGGTGGTGGAGGGATGCCATGCCGTGTGTGAGCGCCCTGTGATAAATACTGGAGGGTTACGGTTAGGTAACGGGAGAGTGTTGCCCTTGTATTCTGCCACCCTTTCCCGTAGGCTGGAAAAATGATGCGATTCCTTCTGTTACTGTTGTTAGGTGTCACCGCCCCGCTGGCCATGGCGCAAACATCGAAGCCGGACACGTCCCGGCTGGAGGTGTCGGTCAACCGGGTGGAGGTGGACGGCCAGCATATGTATGAACTCGACGCCAGCGGCGTCGTGGCCGCGCCGTTGCCGCGCGTGTGGCGCATCCTCACTAATTACGAACGCATGACCGAATTCGTGCCCGACCTGGAGTCGTGCAAGGTGCTCTCGCGCAATGGCAACGAAGTCATGATCGAGCAATTCGGCGTGGCCCGGCTGCTGTTCATGACGCGGCCGATCCACTTGATCGTGCGCGCCACCGAGCAGCCGATGTCGGCCATCGACATCGCCCTGGTGTCGGGCGACATGAAACACTACGAGGCGCGCTGGGAACTGATCCCCATCCCCGAGACCGGCGGCACCAAGGTGGTGTACAAGGGCCGCATGATGCCCAATTTCTATGTGCCCAGCCTGTTCGGCTCGAAGATGATACGGTCGGACGTCGAGCACATGATGCGCGCCGTGCTCACCCGCCTGGACCGCCGCGAGGACCGCCAGCCCAGCGTCAATTCCATCCTGATCCCGCCAGCGACCACTCCGGCGCCGGCCAGATAATCAGGACAGGCGGGTATCGCGGTCGCGCAGCTCGGCGAAGTTTTCCAGGCTGCCCAGCTTGATCATCACCGGGTTCAGGCTGGCGTGCTGCATGGCGCGCCAGGCGAACAGCCACTCCTGCTCCTGCGCCTCGGCCGCCGTCTTGGTGAAGGCGGCGCCCAGCGCGGCGCGCACGCCGTATTCCACCACGCCATCGATGCCGGCCCAGTTGGGCAGGGTGCGCTGTACCGCGCGGTGCAGGCGCTCGCCGAATTCTTCGCTGTTGTGGATCACCAGGCAGCTGTCGGCAGAAAACAGGTCGAACAGCTTGCGGTCCCACACTTGCGAAAAGCTCAGGGCCAGGCACGGCGGCGCCGCGCGCAGGATGAACTGGCCCTGGGTCAGCGCCAGTTCCAGGTCTTCGCGCACGCCGTAGCGGTACAAGGTCGGAGGGCGTTGGTAGTCATGCATACAAAACTCGATTCTAATCAGGTTGTTTGGTTGGCGGACGGCGCACGTGACGCAGTGCGCGCATCGCGGCCGAAGCGATGAAGATTTCGCGCAGCAGGTAGCAAAAACTGCCGATCAGGCAGAACACGGAAAACACGAACATGCCGGCAATGTATTTTTCCAGCGCGATGTCGGTGATATCGCTGAAGAACAGCATGGCGATCACCAGGCAGACCATCAGGCCGCAGGCGGTGGACAGGGCGATCGAATAGTTGATCAGGTGCGAGCGCCGGTACATCACGTCGAGCTCGTTGATATACATGTCGCTGTAAGCGATATCGAGACGGTCCTCGAGCACGCGCGAGCGGTCGATGATGCGCGCCAGGCGGTTGGTGAGCACGATCAGGTTGGTACACACGCCGGACAACAGGAACACCGGCGCAATGGCCAGCTGGATGAGGTGGCCGATATCGCCGAGCTGAATATTCATAAATGACGGTACGCTGAAAATAATACTGGGCCTCTTCGGGCGGTCCTTGCTGGGAGTTGCTAGTGTAGCAGCCCCGCACACCGCCCGACCAAACTTTCAAGCGCCCCGTTAGTCGAAGGCGCGTAAACGCCAGAACTGCTCGGTTGCGGCCACCAGCGCGCGCGAGATGCCTTGCTCCATGGCGCCATGTCCGGCATCCGGGATCATGCGCATCACCGATCCCGGCCACGCCTGCTGCAAGCGCCACGCCGACAGCGGCGGGCAGATCACGTCGTAGCGGCCCTGCACGATCACGGCCGGCAAATGGGCGATGCGGTCGATATTGCGCACCAGCTGGTCGTCGCTGAAAAAGCCGAGGTGGGCCATGTAATGCGATTCGAGCCGGCCCACGCCCAGGTCGAGCGCATCGCACGGCGCGTCCTCGGGCTGCGGCAGCAGGAACACGCGGCGGCCCTCGAAGCGGCTCCAGGCGCGCACGGCCGGCCAATGCACGGCCGGATCGTCGCTCATGATGCGGCGCACGTAGGCGCCCAGCAGGTCGCCACGCTCGTCTTGCGGGATCGGCGCCACGAATTCTTCGTACAGCTCCGGGTAAAACCATTGCACGCCGTGCAGGAACCAGTCGATTTCGGGCTGGGTGCACAGGAAGATTCCGCGCAAGACAAAACCGAGGCAGCGCTCGGGATGGGCTTCGCCGTAAGCGAGCGCCAGCGTGGAACCCCACGAGCCGCCGAACACCAGCCACTGGTCGATCTCGAACTGGCGGCGCAGCCGCTCGATGTCGTCGATCAGCAACTGCGTGGTGTTGTTGCGGCATTCGCCGACCGGGAGCGACTTGCCGGCGCCGCGCTGGTCGAACAGGATCACGCGGTAACGCTCGGGGTCGAAAAAGCGCCGGTGCTGCGGCGACAGGCCGGCGCCGGGGCCGCCGTGCAGGAAGATCACCGGGATGCCATCCGGGTTGCCCACTTCTTCCCAATAAATGGTGTGGATCTCGTCCACGGCCAGCATGCCGTGGCGGGTGGGCTCGATGGGCGGGAACAGCGGGGAATGGGGGTCGAACATGGCAATCCTTCAGGCGACGATAGCGGATTGTACGTAAAAAAAGCCGGGATCGCGAACGATCCCGGCTCGTCTTGTCGTCACGCCGGCAGGCGATCAGGACATGTGCTGGCCGCCGTTGATGGCGATGTTGGCGCCGGTAACGAAAGCAGCTTCATCGGACGACAGGTAGGCTACCAGGCCTGCCACTTCTTCCGGTTTGCCCAGGCGGCCCATCGGGATTTGCGGGACGATCTTGGTTTCCAGGACTTCGGTCGGGATTTCCATGACCATCTTGGTGCCGATATAGCCTGGCGAGATGGTGTTGACGGTGACGCCCTTGCGCGCCACTTCCAGCGCCAGCGCCTTGGTGAAGCCATGCATGCCGGCCTTGGCGGCCGAATAGTTGGTCTGGCCGAAGGCGCCCTTCTGGCCGTTGACCGACGAGATATTGATGATGCGGCCCCAGCCGCGTTCCACCATGCCGTCGCACACCGGCTTGGTCATATTGAACACGGAGTCCAGGTTGGTGGCCATGACGGCGTCCCAGTTTGGCTTGTCCATCTTCTTGAAGGTCATGTCGCGGGTGATGCCGGCGTTGTTGACCAGCACGTCGATCGGACCGATTTCCTTCTCGATGGCGGCGATGCATGCCTGGGCCGAATCGTAGTCGGCCACATCGCATGGATAGGCGCGGAAGTTGAAGCCCTGGTCGCGGGTGGTCGCCAGCCATTGCTCGACCTTGGCGTTACCGGGCGAATACGTGGTGACCACGCAATAACCAAGTGCCGACAACTTGAAACACACTGCTTCGCCCAAACCGCCCATACCGCCAGTAACCAATGCAACTCGTGCCATGTTTTGTCCCCTCGTTAAGTGACTTGAAAAACAGACCGCCGCGCACGGCGGACGGTCCGGGTCTATCGTTTTATTGTCGTTACGCGCGTTCGATGGCCAGCGCCACGCCCATGCCGCCGCCGATGCACAGCGACGCCAGGCCCTTCTTGGCATCGCGACGGATCATTTCGTGGATCAAGGTGACCAGGATGCGCGCACCGGACGCGCCGATCGGGTGGCCGATGGCGATTGCGCCGCCATTGACGTTGATCTTGCTGGTATCCCAGCCCATCTCCTTGTTGACGGCCACGGCCTGGGCGGCAAACGCTTCGTTAATTTCCAACAGGTCGAGGTCGTCCGGGGTCCAGCCGGCCTTTTTCAGGCACAGGCGAGTGGCGCTGACCGGGCCCATGCCCATGAAGGCCGGATCCAGGCCCGACGAGGCGTAAGCCTTGATCTTGGCCAGCACCGGCAAGCCCAGTTCTTTCGCTTGCGTGGCGGACATCATGATCACGGCGGCAGCGCCGTCGTTCAGGCCCGAGGCGTTGCCGGCGGTGACAGTGCCTTCCTTGTTGAAGGCGGGACGCAGGCCGGCCAGGCCTTCCAGCGTCGAGCCGGGCTTGATGTATTCGTCGGTGTCGAAGACGATGCTGCCTTTTTTCTGGACGATTTCCAGCGGCAGGATTTCATCCTTAAATTTGCCTTCTTTTTGAGCAGCTTCGGCTTTCAGCTGCGATTGCAGTGCGAACTCGTCCTGCTCGGCGCGCGAAATCTCGTATTTCTTGGCGACGTTTTCGGCAGTAACGCCCATGTGGTACTGGTTGTACACGTCCCACAGGCCGTCGACGATCATGGTGTCAACCATCTTGATGTCGCCCATGCGGAAGCCGTCGCGCGAACCCGGCATGGCATGCGGCGAGGCGCTCATGTTTTCCTGGCCGCCGGCAATGACGATTTGTGCGTCGCCGCATTTAATGGCCTGGGCTGCCAGGTGAGTAGCTTTCAAACCGCTGCCGCACACGTGGTTGATGGTAAAACCCGGGATGGTGTTGGGCAGGCCCGACTTGATGACGGCCTGGCGCGCCGGGTTCTGGCCGACGCCGGCGGTGAGTACCTGGCCCAGGATCGCTTCGCTGACCAGGTTCGGATCGATGCCGGTCTTGGCCAGCAAACCCTTGATGACGTGTGCGCCCAGTTCGGACGCCGGAGTCTTGGCGAGCGCGCCGCCGAATTTGCCCACACCAGTACGGCCAGCGGCCACGATTACTACATCATCCATGTGATTCTCCAAAGCGCCGGTACAAAGCCGGCATGGTTAGCAAAAGCGAACTTCGATCAACTTGATCATACGCCTGCCACGCCCGGGGCGTGGCGGCTTTCGATGGTGCGTTGCCGCGAAAACTCCTGTGCAGAAACTCGCGCCTGCGCAAGGTTTGCCATGTCAACCGTCATCATCAATCGGGAACTTATCGTAAGCGCGGCAATTCTCCGTGCCTTTGATCTGCCTCAATCCCCCACCATACATTTTGAATAAGACATATCTATTTGTCACGACAATAATTTGATACCGTCCAGCGTGGCCGCACATTGCTCGCGTATCACTTTGACGAAGTCGAGCACGTAAGCCTTGTGCTGCTGCGCCGGCGGCACCGACACGAACAGGTCGCTCCACAAGCCCTGCTCGCCCACCGGCCTGGCGATCACGTAGTCGTAATCGACGTAGTTCTTGATGGCCCAGTTGGGCAGCGCGGCGATGCCACGCCGGCTGGCCACCAGTTGCAGCACCGCCACCGTCAGTTCGGCAGTGCGGCGCTCGAACTGGATATTTTCCGGCAGCAGTACTTCGCGGATCAGGTCGATGCGGGTTTCCGGCACCGGGTACGTGATCAGGGTTTCGCCGGTAAAATCATGCGCTTGCAGGCGGCGCTGGGCAGCAAGCCGGTGCTTTTGCGCCATCACCACCAGGATCTCGAAGCGGAACAGGGGAAACGTCGCGAAGTCCGGGCCGTACGGCGAACCGATCACCAGGTCGGCAGCGCCGGTGCGCAGCAACTCCGCCGGTTCGCTGTGGAAACCCGAGACCAGGTCGATCTCGACGTCGGGCCAGCGCTTGCGGAACTCGTCCATGACGGGCATCAGCCAGTCGAAGCAGGTGTGGCATTCGAGCACCACGCGCAGCTGGCCGGTATCGCCCTGCGTCAGGCGCGCCACTTCGCGCTCGGCGGTTTCGATTTCGGGCAGCAGCAGGTCGGCCAGCTTGAGCAGGCGGGCGCCAGTGGCGGTAAACCCGATCGGCACCGATTTGCGTTCAAACAGCGGGCCGCCGTAGCGATCTTCCAGCAACTTGACTTGGTGGGACAGCGCCGACTGGGTCAGGTTGAGCAACTGGGCGGCCCGCACCAGGCTGCCGGCCGAGCGCAAGGCGCTCAGCGTACGAAGGTGGCGTATCTCTAACATGCATTAATCTTTTTCATGTGAATCCGGGAAATCTTTCGTTTGGATTGTAGATCGAATGCCGCAAACTGTACCGCATCGATATGAAATCCTTATGACAAACCTCAACACCACCGGAAAAACATTCATCCAGCACCGCAGCGCGCGGCGCCGCATTTTTGCACGCGTTCAGTCGTGCGCGCCTCCCCATTGCGGGTTTTCCACAGTAGAATGCCAGCACCTGCGCATGCGCGCGCGGTTGCAACCTTCTCATACTCTCGCCCATGTCCAAGAGCCTGTTTCAAAAGCCGATCGAAATCAAGATTTCCACTGTTGTTGCGGTCTCTGCCATCCTCACCACGGCGGACGGCGTCGCGCTCGACGCGGCGCTGGCCAAGATGACCGGCGGCAGCGCCGATTTTTTCGAAGATGACCTGACCGTGATCGACATTGCCGCCTTGCCAGCCGGCACGGTCATCGACTGGAAGGCCGTCATCGCGGTGTTGACCAGGTATCGTTTGAAGCCGGTGGCCGTGCGCAATGCGCCCGCCGCCATGGCCGCCGAGATCGCCGCGCACGGCCTGAGCCTGGAAACGGCCAGCAAGCCGCGCGAAGAAGAAGCCGCCAGCGCACCCCGGGCGGAGCCAAAGCCGGCGCCCGCACCAGCCCGGGCATCGCCCACTATTTCCAGTACCGTCGAACCGCTGCCCAACGGCCAGCAAGTGATGATCATCGACACCCCGGTGCGCGCCGGCCAGCGCATTTATGCGCGCGGCTGCGACCTGATCGTGACTGCCGTGGTCAACAACGGCGCCGAGATCATTGCCGACGGCAGCATTCACGTCTACAACACGCTCAATGGCCGCGCGCTGGCCGGTGCGTCCGGCAATGCCGACGCCCGTATCTTTGCTTTGAATATGTCGCCGGAACTGGTGTCCATCGCCGGCGTGTACCGTACTTTTGAAGACGGCTTCCCGGCTGAATTTGCACGCTCCCCAGCGCAAATACGCTTGATGGGCGACCGAATCGATATACTATCTGTCAATTCTGCAACCCGCGCCTGAGTGGCCGCCGTTCCTCTTTTTGAAAAGGATTATCTGTGGCAAGAATCATAGTTGTAACGTCCGGTAAGGGCGGCGTCGGTAAGACGACCACGAGCGCCAGTTTTTCCACTGGCCTGGCCATGCGCGGCCACAAGACGGCAGTGATCGACTTCGATGTCGGCCTGCGCAATCTCGACCTGATCATGGGTTGCGAACGCCGTGTGGTGTACGACCTGATCAATGTGATCAACAAGGAAGCCACGCTGAACCAGGCCCTGATCAAGGACAAGCACTGCGAAAACCTGTTCATCCTGCCCGCTTCGCAAACACGCGACAAGGACGCGCTGTCGGAAGAAGGCGTGGAAACGGTATTGAACGAGCTGGTCAACATGGGCTTCGAGTACATCATCTGCGATTCGCCGGCCGGTATCGAGCATGGCGCGCTGATGGCGCTCACCTTTGCCGACGAAGCGATCATCGTCACCAACCCGGAAGTGTCGTCGGTGCGCGATTCGGACCGCATCCTCGGCATCCTGCAAGCCAAGTCGCGCCGCGCCCAGAGTGGCGGCGAGCCGGTCAAGGAACACCTGTTGATCACCCGCTACTCGCCGAAACGCGTGGAAGCGGACGAAATGCTGTCGCACGAGGACGTGAAAGAAATCCTGCGCATCTCGCTGATCGGCATCATTCCGGAATCGGAGTCGGTACTGCATGCATCGAACCAGGGCAACCCGGCGATTCATTTCAAAGGTACCGATGTGGCGCAAGCCTACGAGGACGTGGTCGCGCGCTTCCTCGGCGAAGAACGTCCCCTGCGCTTCGTCAACTACGAAAAACCGGGCTTCCTGCAGCGACTTTTCGGGAGTAAGTGACCATGGCTCTGCTTTCTTTCCTGTTCCCGCAAAAGCAGAAAACTGCCACTGCGGCCAAGGAGCGGCTGCAAATCATCATCGCGCGCGAGCGCAACGGCCGCACCGGGCCGGACTTCCTGCCCGCGCTGCATAAAGAGCTGATCGACGTGATTTCGAAGTACACCAAGGTCAACGCCGACGACATCAAGATTTCGCTCGACCGCCAGGGTAACCTGGAAGTGCTCGACGTCAACGTGGTGCTGCCGGACGCTTAAACCGCTCGCTCTGCCGGCACCTGAGCCTGCCCTTCGGGGTGGGCCGGGTCGGCTATCCCTGCCAACTGCAGTTCCCGCGCCACGGCCACGCACGCTTCCACGTGCTGGTAGCCGATCTGGCGAAACGCAAAAAACCCGATCCCCGCCGACGCCAGCTGGCCCGCCAGCGGCACCAGCTTGCCGGCCTGCTTGGCAGCGGTTTTGACGCCGATGCGGCGCAGCAAGTGCATCACCACCTCGCGCGTGACCACCTTGCCCACCAACACGCTGCCGATGCCCACCGCCGCCTGGTAAGCGATCATGCGGAAGCGCGGGTGCATGCGCTCGATTTGCGCTTCGGACAGGCCGAAGTGGCGGTTGATGTCTTCGATCAGGTTGGCGAACAGGCGCATGTCCGAGATGATGTCGAGCCCCGGAATGGGCACCGCCGCCACGCCGGCCGAGACCATGGCGCGCCGTCGCACCAGTTGCCGGCAACGTTCGCGCACGGCGTCGAGATCGCGCTCGGAGCCGGGCACCAACGTCCAATTTGTGTCTTTTTTCAAACCCATTCTGGCCCCCGGAAGAGAAACTGAAGATTCTTTCCAAAATCCAACTTCTTCATTGAATTCACAGTTTTTAAAGTGTACCGTGTATTAGACAGCCAGCAGTACACGATAGGAGAATGTCACTTTCTTGGCAATAGTTGTTGTTCCACGGAAAATAATCTCTGCTAATTTAGGGAGCAATTGTAAATCTCTGGTATATTGCCTGGTGTCAACTCTTTAACAATTATTTCCCACGGGCAGCAGTATGAGAATCGCTGTACTTGATAACGACCGCAGCCAGGCCGACCTGATATGCCAGGTGCTGACCTCCGCCGGTCACATTTGCCATAGCTTCCAGACCGGTAAGGATGTCCTGGCGCAGGTCCGCAAGGACAGTTACGACATGCTCATCCTCGACTGGCAAGTGGTCGACATGACTGGTGCCGAAGTCATGCGTCGCGTGCGTGAAAAACTGCCCGACACCGCGCCGGTGCTGTTCCTCACCACCAGTTCCGGCGAGGACGATATCGTCGCCGGCCTGGGTGCAGGCGCCGACGACTACATGATCAAGCCGCTGCGCCGCAGTGAAATGGTGGCGCGCGTGCAGGCGCTGCTGCGGCGCGCCTACCCGGCCCAGAATGGCGCCGAGCAGTTGCAATTCGGTCAATACGTGTTTGAAACCCGCCCCGGTCGCTTGCTGATGGATGGCATCGTGCTCGATGTCACCCACAAGGAGTTCTATCTGGCACTGTTATTTTTCCGCAACATCGGCCGTCCACTGTCGCGCGCCTACATCCATGAAGCGGTGTGGATACGCGAGACTGCCGTGCCGTCGCGCACCATGGACACCCACGTCTCGCGGGTACGCAACAAGTTGCAATTGAAGCCAGAAAACGGCTTCCGGCTGGTGCCGGTGTACAGCTACGGTTACCGCCTGGAAAAGCTGGGAGCCTGAAATGTGGCCGGCCAGCTGCCCTCCCTTTAGGCAGTCACCCCGGCAGCAGTAGGGACATCGCGCTATAATGTCCGCTAATTCATGACACTGGCCCCGCCCGGAACCGAAATGCAGCTGCTTGCCGTCGGCCTCAACCACCATACCGCCCCTGTCTCGCTGCGCGAGCAGCTGGCGTTCGCCCCCGAGCAACTGGGCCAGGCGGTGGTGGCGGCGCGCTCGTGGTTCGAACGCATCGACCATCGCGGCGCCGACGAGGCGGCCATCCTGTCCACCTGCAACCGCACCGAGCTTTACGCGGCCAGCCAGGTACCCGATCCGCTCGACGCCGGCGCCCACTTCCTTGCCGATTTCCACAAGCTCAACTACGCCGACCTGCGCCCGCACCTGTACATGCTGCCGCAGCACGACGCCGTGCGCCACACGTTCCGCGTGGCCTCCGGGCTCGATTCGATGGTGCTGGGCGAAACGCAAATCCTCGGCCAGATCAAGGACGCCATCCGCACCGCCGACGAAGCCGGCGGCCTCGGCACCTATCTGCACCAGCTGTTCCAGCGCAGTTTTTCGGTCGCCAAGGAAGTGCGCAGCACCACCGAGATCGGCGCCCACAGCGTGTCGATGGCGGCCGCTGCCGTACGCCTGTCGCAGCGCATCTTCGACAAGATCTCCGAGCAGAACGTGCTGTTCATCGGCGCCGGCGAAATGATCGAATTGTGCGCCACCCATTTTGCTGCGCAAAACCCGCGCAGCATCACCATCGCCAACCGCACGCTGGAACGCGGCGAAGCGCTGGCCCATCGCTTTGGCGGCCGCGCCATGCGCCTGGCCGAGTTGCAGGACAAGCTGCACCAGTTCGACATCGTCATCTCGTGCACCGCCTCGTCGCTGCCGCTGATCGGCCTCGGCATGGTCGAGCGCGCCATCAAGGCGCGCCGTCACAAGCCGATGTTCATGGTCGATCTGGCGGTGCCGCGCGATATCGAACCGGAAGTGGCGCGCCTGAACGACGCGTTTTTGTACACCGTGGACGACCTCGGCAAGGTGGTGCAGGCCGGCATGGAAAACCGCCAGGCTGCTGTTGCCCAAGCCGAAGCCATCATCGAAACCCGGGTGCAGTCGTTCATGCACTGGATCGACGACCGCGCCGTGGTGCCGGTCATCCAGAGCCTGCAAGAGAACGGCGAATCCCTGCGCCAGCTCGAACTCGACCGCGCGCGCAAGATGCTGGCCCGGGGCGACGATATCGATGCGGTGCTGGAAGCGCTGTCGCGCGGCCTCACCGCCAAGTTCATGCACGGCCCGCAGCAGGCGCTGCACCGCGCCCAGGGCGAAGAACGCGCCCACCTGGCACAGTTGCTGCCACAGCTATTCCGCGGCCGTCGTTAGCGCCCCTCCGCTGCCATGCTGCCGCGTCGATCGATGCGGCCTCCGTTATACCTCTCACAGAAATACGCTATGAAACCATCCATGCTGGCCAAGCTCGACCAACTGGCGAACCGCCTGGTCGAACTCGACGAATTGCTGATGTCCGAAGGCGCCACCGCCAATATGGACGCCTACCGCAAGATGACGCGCGAACACGCCGAGCTCGGCCCGCTGGTCGCGCTGTATAAATCCTACCAGGACGCGCAAGGCGACCTGGTGGCGGCGCAAGACATGCTGTCGGACCCGGAAATGAAGGAGTTCGCCCAGGACGAGATCGAAGCCGCCAAGGAGCGCCTGGCCGAGCTGGAGCTGGAGCTGCAAAAAATGCTGCTGCCGAAGGACGCCAACGACGAGCGCAACATCTTCCTCGAAATTCGCGCCGGCACCGGCGGCGACGAATCGGCGCTGTTTGCGGGCGACCTGCTGCGCATGTACACGCGCTTTGCCGAGCGCAACCGCTGGCAAGTCGAGGTGGTGTCGGAATCGGCGTCGGACCTGGGCGGCTACCGCGAAGTGATCGTGCGCCTGGTGGGCAACAGCGTGTACTCGAAACTGAAATTCGAGTCCGGCGGCCACCGCGTGCAACGGGTGCCGGCCACCGAAACCCAGGGCCGCATCCATACCTCGGCCTGCACGGTGGCAGTGATGCCCGAGGCCGACGAGGTCGAAGACGTCCACATCAACCCGGCCGACCTGCGCATCGACACCTTCCGCGCGTCGGGCGCTGGCGGCCAGCACATCAACAAGACCGATTCGGCCGTGCGCCTGACCCACCTGCCCACCGGCATCGTGGTCGAGTGCCAGGACGACCGCTCGCAGCACAAGAACAAGGCGCAGGCGATGAAGGTGCTCGCGGCCCGCATCAAGGACGTGCAGTTGCGCGAACAGCAGTCGAAGGAAGCGGCCACCCGCAAGAGCCTGATCGGCTCGGGCGACCGCAGCGAGCGGATCCGCACGTATAACTATCCGCAAGGCCGCATGACCGACCACCGCATCAACCTGACCTTGTACAAGCTCGACTTCATCATGGATGGCGATTTGACCGAATTGACCAATGCGCTGGCGGCCGAGCACCAAGCCGAGTTGCTGGCGGCGCTGGGCGACTAAGCTTAAGAAGCCGCTAAGGCCAAACCAGCAACTTTGTGCGAAAATCCACGATTGTCGCCCATCGTCCATTGTCCAACCTGACCGGAACCACCATGCACCAATCACGCTCCCTGCTGTTGTCCATCGCCGTCGCCAGCTTCGGCCTGATCGGCGTTGCCCTGTATCTCCAGCATGGGCTTGACCTGCTGCCCTGCCCGCTGTGCGTGATCCAGCGCTACCTGTTCCTGGCGATCGGTATCGCCGCCCTGGTCGGCGCGTACATCCCCAAGCCGAAGCTTGGCGCCGGCGTGGCCTTGCTGGCCGCGCTCGGTGGCCTGTACACGGCCGGCAAGCATTTGTACGTGCTGGCCAACCCGGGCCTGTCGTGCGGCATCGACCCGGTGGAAACTTTTCTGAACAAAATCCCTACCGCCACGTATCTGCCATTCCTGTTCAAGGCTGACGGCCTGTGCGAGGACGCTACCGCGCCGTGGTTCGGCCTGTCGATTCCGCAGTGGGCGTTCCTGTGGTTCGCGCTGTTTACCATTGCGCTGGCCTGGGCCCTGATCCGCCGCAGCCGCGCATGATCGCAGCGGTCACCGACATCGTTGCCGGCGTGACCGTCGGCGCACTGCAACGGCAGGCGCTGCTCGATGCGCTCGACTGGCGCGTGCTGCTGTGCCATGCCCTCAACACCACGCGCGTCGGTTTGATCACCGGCTCCGAGCGCGCCTTGACCTCTGTCGAAGCGCAGCGCTTCGGCAACCTGGTGCAGCGGCGCCTGGCCGGCGAACCGGTGGCCTACCTGGTAGGCCAGCGCGAATTTTTCGGCCTGCCGTTCGAAGTGTCAGGCGCGGTGCTGATCCCGCGCCCCGATACGGAACTGCTGGTGGAGTTGACGCTCGACCGTTTGCCGCAAGGCGGGCGGGTGCTCGACATGGGGACCGGCAGCGGGGCGATTGCGGTATCGCTGGCGCATACGCGGCGCGATGCCGACGTCACCGCGCTCGATGTCAGCGCCGACGCGTTGGCGGTCGCCCGCCGCAATGCCGACGCCAACGGCGCGCGCGTGACGTTCCTGCACAGCGACTGGTTCGCGGCGCTGGCCGATGCACCGCCGTTCGACATCATCGCCTCCAATCCGCCGTACATCGCCAGCGGCGACCGCCACCTGTCCGAAGGCGACTTGCGCTACGAACCGGTCGGGGCGCTGACCGATCACGCGGACGGCCTCTCGGCCTTGCGCATCCTGGTCGCCGGCGCCCCGGCGCACCTGGCGCCACAAGGCTGGCTGCTGATGGAACACGGCTACGACCAGGCCGAGGCCGTGCGTGCATTGCTGGCCAGCGCCGGCTACACCGACGTCCAGAGCTGGCGCGATATCGCCGATATCGAACGGGTCAGCGGCGGCCGCCGGCCGCTGTAGTTGTTATTTCCCCAGCAGGCGGCGCGCTGCAGCGAGCAACTGCTGCGCCGGCGCCGGCTTGAACAATACCACCTCGAAATCTTCCGGCCTTGCCGGCGGCCGCAGTGCGTGCAACAGGCGCGGTGCGGCTTCATACCGATATACATGGGCACCGTCTGCGACGGCTGCTGCTGCGGCGGCAGCGGCAGCAGCCGTGCCTGTGCCTGTGCCTGTGCCTGTGCCTGTGCCTGTGCCTGTGCCTGTGCCTGTGCCTGTGCCTGTGCCTGTGCCTGTGCTGGCGTTGGCGTTGGCGTTGGCATCGGCATCGGCATCGGCATCGGCATCGGCGCACACTACCAGCGCAGGTGGAATACCGTCCAGTTCCTGGACGTCGTAGCACAGCGTAAAGCCGGCGCTGTCGAACACCTCGGTCAGGTAATCGCGCATGGCGTCGTGCGGTTCGAGCATCAGCACGGTGAGGCCGTCGCCGAACGGGACCGGCAGTTCGTCGCGCGCCGTAAAGGGATTTGGCGGCATGGCCTGGTCTTCGTCTGCCGGCGCAGCGGTCAAGGTGAAGCGCAGCGCGGCACCGGCCTGCTGCAAGCGCCCGCCCATGGCGCGTACCAGGTGCGCCGCCAGCACCAGGCCCGGCGCAAGATCATCGCGCTCCAGCGTGGCACGCACGTCGGTCCACGCGACGCCCATCCCGGCCCCGTCCCCAATGCCTGTGCCGACGTTACTACGACTCCAGTTGCCGCTACCGTGGCTGCTGCCGCTGCCGTTGTCGTTGTCGTTGTCGTTGTCGTTGTCGTTGTCGTTGTCGTTGTCGTTGTCGTTGTCGCCAGCGTCGCCGTTTCCATCACCGGTGTGGAAAGCCAGCGCCAGCATGCCATCTGCCGCTGCGGCAATGTCCAGCGCCAGCGGCGCACCGGAGTGCCCCGCCATGCGTTCCAGCACCTGCGCCAGCAGGCGCGCATCGAGCATGGCCAGCCCCGGCAGCGACTGCGGTTGGTAGCGCACGCCGTGAGCCTGCAGCAGCGCGTGCAGATACGTCGGCGCCGGCGCCAGTTCGGGGGCTGCCACTTCGTACCGGGCGCACGCGTGCAGGTCGCCGAGCCAGGCCAGCTGGCGGCGCGCGAGATGGGCGATATCGTCCAGGCCCTCACCGTGGGCGCGCGCGGCGATCTGCGCCAGTGGCGCGCGCAGGTCATGGTTCAGGCGTGCCAGCAGGCGTAACCGTTCCTGCGCCAGCAGCAGCAGCGCGGTCGCGGTCGCGGCCGCATCAGCGTCAGCACTAGCATTGGCATTGGCATTGGCATTGGCACTAGCATTGGCACTGGCACTGGCATTGGCACTGGCACTGGCATTGGCATCGGCACCAGCACCAGCATCGACAGCAGAGCCCCGCATCATGAATGGCCGATGGTCTGCCGCACCGACTGCCGGTAGGCGGTTGGTGTGGCGTCGGCGTGTTCGCGGAAGGCGGTAGCGAAATTGGCGGCGCTGCGAAAACCGATCTGTTCGGCGATCTGCTGCACGCTCATGTCGGTATCGACCAGCAGCTGGCGCCCGCGCATCATGCGCGCCTCGGCCAGGTAGGCGAACACCGTAATCCCGGCCTGCTGGCGGAACGCCTGCGACAGCCGCTTCTCGTACGTGCCCAGCGCGCGCGCGATGCCGGCCAGCGTGAGCGGCGCGGCCAGGTTGTCGTCGATCAGGCGCATGGCGGCGTCGGTCATGACGGCGTCGGGATGCGGATGAAAATGGATGTCGGGGTGGGCCGTGGGTGCCTGAGGCGTTGGCGCCGGCGCCGGTCCCGCGATGACGGCAGCAGCTGCCACCACGGCAGCGGCAGCAGCCGCGCGCACGCCGGCCAGCTCGAGGTGGATGCGCACGCGCGCAAACACCTCGGCCGGGTGATAGGGCTTGGTGATGAAATCGACGCCGCCCATGGCCAGGCCGGCCACCCGTTCGTCGGGGTCGTCGAGGGCGCTCAGGAACAGCACCGGGATGTCGCGCGTGACCGGGTCGGCCTTGAGCAGGCGGCACGCGGCAAAGCCGTCCACCACCGGCATGCGCACGTCGAGCAGGATCAGGTCGGGCGGTTGGGCCAGCGCGCTCTGGTAGCCGGCAGCGCCGTCGGCCGCGCTGCGCACGTGGTAGAACTGGCGCCGCAGCAGGTCGGTAAGTACACGCAGTTCCTCCCGTTCGTCATCGACGATCAGGATACTCGGCCGTACTTTTTCAGAGCTGTTGACGGATAAGATGGCGCGCTCCCTATGGGGAATACGCGCCGATTATACACAGCCGACCCGGCGATTTTCACCACCTTTTACCTACTTTAGGTATCTGTCTCCTCCAGCAAAAGTCCTGTCTATTCATTCAGAATATCAAGTTACCAGTAACCGACCAGGGCCAGTCCGTTGGTGCCGCTCTGGATGCCGACCAGGGTCGCATCGACCACCAGTTGCGCCACCATTTCGTCGCGGCTGTGGTTGTCCAGGTAAGTGTCCCAGCGCGCCAGCGTGGCCGTATCGGGCGCCGCGTCGGTGATGTTGCGGTACAACTGGGTCACGAAGGCGGCGTCGTCGAGCGTGCCGTACAAGCGCTGGAACTCGGCCGACTGCGTGAAGCCATGGGCCAGCGTGGCGCCGGTGGTGTTCTGCGCCAGCCAGTACTGGAAGCCCTCGAGGTCGCCAGCGCGGTCGAGCGTGAGCTGGTACAACATGCCGATTTCGCGCAGCGTGGACGTGGCGGCCTGGGTGAAGGACAGGTCGAACACCTTGCCGTCGAATTCGCCGAGCTCGATCTGGCGCACGGTGTTCATGCTGCCGACGCCCTGGCCCACCATCACGTCGGCGCCGTTGTCGCCATAGACGGTATGGTTGGCCAGCACCACCTGGTAGCTGGCAGCCGCGCCGGTAAACACCGCGGTGTCGGTGCCGTCGCCGCCGACCAGCAGGTTGGACCCGCTGCCGGCCACCAGCCGGTCGTCGCCGGAGCCGGCCAGCCAGCCCTGCTCCTGGTCCAGCGTGCGGCCGCCGAGGTCCATGCCGTCGGCGGTCCACCACAAGGCCTTGTGGGCGTCGCTGTTGGCGATATCGGTCAGTACGGCAGCGCGCACGCCGACGTCGCCGGGCGCCGCATCGAGCCGCGCCACAAAGCCGGACAGTTCGGCGGCGGTCGGTTCGCGGTCGAGCGTGTTGCGCAGCAGGGCCGAGACGAAGTCGGCGTTACCGAGCTTCATCAGGCCATCGCGCGCCTCGACCTGGCCCAGGAAGGCGCCAGCGTACTGCTGGGCCGTCATGGCCTGGTTGGTCCAGTACGTCAGGCCGATCAGGTCGGGTGCGCGGTCGAACGCCGCGTGGTACAGCAGCGACAGCGTTTCCAGCCGCACGGCGTCGGCAGCCACAAAGCCCAGCTGCTGGATGCTCATGTTGAGCTCGGACGTGGCGATGGTTTGCGTGACGCCAAGCAGGGTCGATTCGTGCGTGCCCAGCACCGTGCCATCGGCCTTGAGCGTGAAGCGCCACTGGCCGCTGTCGGTGCGGCCACCCTGCAGGACGTCGTTGCCGGCGCCTGCTACCAGCACGTCGTTGCCGGCGCCGGCGAACAGGATATCGTCATCGTCGCCGCCGTCGAGGTAGTCGTTGCCGCCACCGGTGCCCAGGATATCGTTGCCGCCGTTGCCGTACAGCGTGTCGTTGTCGAGGCCCACGGTGAGGGTGATGTGCTGGGCGGCGTCATCGCCGATCAGGAAGTTGCTGCCTGCCCCGCCCTGCACGCGCGCCGCGCCGACGATGGCGCCGAAGTCGAGATTGTCGATCTGCAGGCCCACGCCGGACAGGCCGCGTGCATCGATCACCAGCGCGATCTCGGTATCGGGATCGATCACGGCAGCGGCCAGCGCACTGGCGCGTGGTCCCTGCGCGGTGGTCAGGGTGCCGGCCTGCACCGAGGTGTCGCCGGCAATCAGCAGCCAGGTGTTGTCGATGGTGCTGTTGCCCGAGATGCGCAGGGTGCCGTTCTGTTGCAGTTCATTGGCATCCTGGCTGGCCAGGAACAGGCGCGCCTGGTCTTCCATCGCGGTGCGGGTGCTGCTGACGACCGTATGGTCGTCGATGCGGCCGATCAGGTCGGTCGCAGCCATGGCGCCGCCCAGCAAGACCGACGGCCCGGTGGACTCGAAGCCCACGCCCACCGGTACGCTGACGGTCAGGGTGCTGCCCACGCCGTCGCCATTGGCGGCGATGCCGAGCGGGATGTCGGCCAGCGTGGGGTGCGGGGTGCCGATATCTTCGTTGCGGACGGTGCTGACCACCGGCACCGAAACGGTGCGCGAAATCAGGCCGGTGCGATCATCGACGCCGGTCTGGGTGCGTACATCGACACCATCGACCGTGGCCACCTGGCCGCTATTGACCGGCAGCACCAGCGGCACGGTGGCGCTGTTGGTATTGCCAGCGGCATCGGTCAGCAGCTGGCCCGGCACGCCGATCGAGACCGGCGCGGTACCGGTCGGGGTGAGCGTGGCGGTGTAGGTGGTGCCGCTGCCCGTGAAGTTGGTCAGCGTACCGCCGGTGACGATGATGTTGGACACGTTGAGTACGCCAGCGTCGCTGAGGGTGAAGGTCAGCGTGGCGCCCTGCCCTTCGACCAGTGCGGAGGCGCTGCTGGTGATGGTGACGGTCGGGGCGATCGTGTCCACCAGGTAAGGCACGCTCTGGGCGGCGCTGACGTTGCCGGCCGCGTCGGCCACCCGTACCACCAGGGTGCCTCTGACGTTCTCGGGCAGGGTCAGGCCGTCCAGGGTCCAGGCCTGGCCGATGGCAATCGCCGTGACCCAGGTGCGGCCCTCGTCGATCGAGACTTGCACCACGTCGCCCTCGGCCAGCGGTGCCGACAGCGTGCCGCTCAGCGATTGCCGTGGATTGTTGGTGACCAGGTCGCCAGGCGTGCCGCTGTCGGTGGAGAAGCCGATGGCGCCGGTTGCCGCAGCCACCGGCGCCACGGTATCGATTTGCAGCGATGGCAGCGTGGCATTGGTGCCGCTGTTGCCGGCGGCATCGCTAAAGCCCGACACGGCAATGGTGGCGGTACCGGCCGGCACGCCGGCAGGCGCCGTGAAGGTGGCGGTGTACACCAGCGGGTCGGCGGTGGCGGTAAGCGGGCCCAGGGTTCCACTGGTGACCGCCACGTTGGCGGCAGTGAAGTCCACCGGCGCGGCCGAGAAGGTAAAGGTGATGATGGCCGGCTCAACGCCGTTGGCCACCGGCACGTTGCTGGTGATGACAACGGTGGGCGCTTCCTGCGCCAGCACGTAGGCGTTAACGGTGGCGGCGCTGGTGTTGCCGGCAGCGTCGATCACGCGCACTTGCAGCACGCCGTTACCGGTCAGCGTGTGGTCGAGCGACCAGCCGGTGCCACTGACCGTGGCGACTTGCCAGGTGGCGCCGTCATCGAACGATACCTGCACTGCTTCGCCGGCTGCCAGCGGCAGCGACAGGTCGCCGCTGACAGTCTGCTGCGCTACCGACGTGATCAGATCGGTACTGCTGACACCGGTATCGGCCGAGAAGCGCGGGCTGCCGCTGGCCACTGCGAGCGGGGCCAGCGTGTCGATGGCGATTTGCGGGCCGGTAGCGGCAATGCCGCCATTGCCGGCCAGGTCGGTGTAGGCGGCAGCGGCCACCGTGATGGCGGCGGTGCCGCTGGCCACGCCGGCGGTGGGCGTAAACACCGCCGTGTACACCAGCGGGTCGGCGGTGGCCGTCAAGCCCGACAGCGCGCCATTGGTGACCGCGATGGCAGCGCTGTCGAAGCCCAGCGGCGCTTCGCTGAAGGTAAAGGTGATCAGCGCGGTGCCGGCGCTGTTGACGGCGTCGGTGCTGCTGGTGATGACCAGGGTCGGTGCAATGGTGTCCACCACCAGGCCCGTCAGCGCACCGCCCACGCCGGGGTTGCCGGCCACGTCGGTGTAGCTGCCGGCGGCCAGCGCTACGCCGACCGGGCCGTTGTAACCGGCTTCGGCCGTGAAGACGGCGGTGTACACGGTGGGGTCGGCAGTGGCGACCAGGGCGCCGATGGTGCCGCCGGTGGTGGTCAAGCTGGCGGCGGTGACGCCGGCCGGGGCTTCGGAGAAGGTCAGCGTGATGACGGCCGTGCCGGCGGCGCCGATGGCGGCGACATCGCTGCTGAGCGTGACCAGCGGCGCGCTCTGGTCGAGCACGTAGTCGGTGGCGCTTTCGAGACCGGTATTGCCGAAGGCGTCGGCCACGCGCACCCGCAGCACGCCGCTGCCAGCCAGCGTGTGGTCGATGGTCCAGGCGGCGCCGGTGGTGTCCACCGTGGCGGTTTGCCAGTTGGCGCCGTTGTCGAACGACACCTCCACGCGCTCGCCGGCCTCCAGCGGCACCGACAGGTTGCCGCGCACGGTCTGGGCAGCCACCGACGTGACCAGGTCGGTGTTGCTGGCGCCAGTGTCGGCCGAGAAGCCGGGCACGCCGATGGCGACGGTCAGCGGCGCCAGGGTGTCGATGGCGATCTGCGGTCCGACCGCGCCCAGGCCGCCATTGCCGGCCAGGTCGGTATACACGGCGGCCGCCACGCTGATGGCGGCGCTGCCGCTGGCCAGGCCGGCGTCCGGCGTGAAGCGCGCCGTGTACACCAGCGGATTATCGGTGGCCGTCAAGCCGGACAGCACACCGTTGGCCACCACGATATCGTTGGCGGTAAAGCCCTGTGGCGCCTCGCTGAAGGTGAAGGTGATCAGCGCGGTGTCGCCCGCCTTGAGCGCCGTCACGTCGCTGGTAATGGCCAGGGTAGGCGCAATGCCATCGACGACCAGTCCCGGCAACGCGCCGCTGGTGCCGGCGTTGCCGGCCGTGTCGCTGTAGCTGCCAGCGGCCACGGTGACGCCGACAGCGCCGGTATAACCCGGGTCGGACGTGAAGACGGCGGTGTACACGGCCGGGTTGGCGGTGACGGCAAAGCCGCTCACGGTGCCGCCGGTGACCGCCAGGGCGGCGGCCGTCAAGCCTTGCGGCACCTCGCTGAAGGTAAAGGTGAGCGTGGTGCTCTGGCCCGGCAACAGCACTGCGCTGCTGCTGGCAATGGCCACGGTTGGAGCCACCGTATCGACCGTGTACGGCGTGCTGACGGCGGCGCTGACATTGCCGGCGGCATCGGCCACGCGCACCACCAGGGTGCCGCTGGCGGCCAGGGTCTGGCCGGCCAGGGTCCAGCCGGTGCCGGTGACGGTGGCGGCGGTAAAGGTCTGGCCGCCATCGACCGACACTTGCACGACGTCGCCGGCAGCGAGCGGCGCCGACAGCGTGCCGCTCAGCGTCTGCTGCGGATCATTGGTGATCAGGTCGCCCGGGGTGCCGGTATCGTTCGACAGCTGCACGGCGCCGGTAACGGTGGCAACCGGCGCCACGGTATCGATCTGCAGCGACGGAATACTGCCCGGCGCACCGCTGTTGCCGGCGGTGTCCACGTAGCCGCCGGTGACAGCAATGCTGGCGGTGCCGGCCGCCACGCCAGCCTGCGGCGTGAAGACGGCGGTGTACACCAGCGGATCGGCGGTGGCGGTAACCGCTCCCAGCGCGCCACCGGTCACTGCCACGCTGGCAGCCGAGAAGCCGGCCGGCGGCTCGGAGAACGTGAAGGTGATGACCGCGCCATCGACGCCGTTGGCCACCGCCACGTTGCTGGTAATGGTGATGGTGGGTGCGCTCTGGTCGAGCGTGTAGTTGTTGAAGGTTTCGGGGCTGAGGTTGCCGAAGGTGTCGGCCACCCGCACCCGCAGCACGCCGCTGCCGGTCAGGGTATGCGCCAGCGACCAGGTGGTGTCGGCGCCATTGGTGGCCACCGTGGCGGTCTGCCAGGTGACGCCGTTGTCGAACGAGACCTGCACGCTCTCGCCGGCCGCCAGCGGCAGCGACAGCCGGCCGCTGACGGTCTGTTCTGCCACCGAGGTCACCAGGTCGGCATTGCTCACGCCCGTATCGGCGGAGAAGTTCGGGAAGCCGATTGCGGACGCCGCCGGCGCCAGCGTATCGACCGGGATCTGCACGCCGGCGGCGGCGGCGCCGGCATTGCCGGCCAGGTCGGTGTAACCACCGGCCGCCACGCCGATGGCGGCGCTGGCGCCGGATACGCCGGCGCTCGGGGTAAACAGCGCCGTGTACACCAGCGGATTGGCGGTGGCGGTCAGGCCCGACAGCACGCCGTTGGACACGTTGACATCATCGGGCCCGAAGCCCACCGGCGCTTCGGTGAAGGTAAAGGTGATCACCGCCGTGTCGCCGGCCTTGAGCTGGGCGCTGCTGCTGGTGATGACCAGGCTTGGCGCCACCGCATCGACCAGCATGGTCGGCGCGGCGGCACCGAGGCCGGCGTTGCCGGCGGTGTCGATAAAGCCGCCCGGCGCCAGCGATACGTTGGCGGCGCCGTTGTAACCGGCAGCGGGCGTGAACACCGCGCTGTACACGTTCGGGTTGGCGGTAACCGCCAGGCCGCTGACGGTGCCGCCTTCCACGGTCAGGCTGGCGGCGGTGAAGAACTGCGGCGCTTCGCTGAAGGTAAAGGTGAGATTGGCGCTCTGGCCGGCCGACAGCGTGGTCAGATCGCTGGTGATGACCACGGTCGGCGCGGTGGTGTCGATCACGTAGGCCGACGACCAGACCGGGCCATGGTTGCCGGCAGCGTCGTTGACGCGGACGTATACCTGCCCTGCGCCGGCCAGCAGCACCGGCGCCGGCAGCGCCCAGGCGTTGCCGCCGGCCGGGGTGACGGCGGCGCTCCAGCTGGCGCCGCCGTCAAGCGAGACTTCGACCGACTCAACGGCCGCCAGGTTGGCGCTCAGGGTGCCGGCGATCGATTGCAGCGGATTGTTGGTAATCAGGTCGCTGCCGCTGATGCCGGTGTCGCTCGAGAATGCCACCGAGGCACCGATGGTGGTGGGCGCCAGCGTGCTGTAGCTGATCGGCGTCATCGACGCCAGCCCGCCCGGATTGCCGGCCACGTCGGTGTAACCGCCGGCCACGGTGATGCTGGCGGTGCCGTTGGCCACGCCCTGGTCGGGCGTGAGAATCACCGTATACACCAGCGGATTGGCAGTCTGGGCGAAGCCGCTGATGGTGCCGCCGGTGACCACGATATCGCCGATATCGAAGCCGACCGGCAGTTCGTTGAAGCTGAAATTGATCACGGCCTGCTGGCCCAGCCCCAGGATGCCGGCGTTGCTGGTAATTTGCAGCACGGGCGGGGCGCTGTCGACCGCGATCGGCGCCGACGTGAAGCCCGCGCCAAGATTGCCGGCAGCATCGGTGTACTGCCCGACCACCAGGCTGACGTAAGCGCCGGCGCCGGCCAGGCCGGCGTCAGGCGTCAGTTGTACCGTGTACACGCGCGGATCGGCGGTGACGGTAAAGCTGGTCAGGGTGCCGTTGATGGCCACCAGGTCGGTGACATCGAAGCCGACCGGCGCTTCGCTGAAGGTCAACGTAAACGAGGCCACTTCGCCGTCGCGCAGCACGGTGGTGCTGCTGGCAATCGTCATGGTGGGCGCCACCAGGTCCAGCAGGTAGCTGGCCGAGAACACCGGACCGGTGTTGCCGGCCACGTCGGCCACGCGCACCTGCACCGTGCCGCCGGCGCCGCCATTATCGGGCAGCACTTGCAGCGCCAGCGCCCATTGCGTGGCGGAGGTGGCGACGGCCGTGAGCCAGCTGGCGCCATTGTCGAGCGAGACTTGCACCCGTTCGCCGGTGCCCAGCGCGCCGTTGAGGGTGCCGCTGATGACCTGGGCGGCAGTGTCGGTAATCAAATCGGTGTTGCTGACGCCATTGTCGGCCGAGAAGGCGACCGACGCGCCGGTGATGCCGGGGGCCAGCGTGTCGATGGCGATCGGCGCGCTGCTGGCGCCGGTGCCGATGTTGCCGGCGGCGTCCACCACCACATTCGGCGCCACGCTGATGAAGACGTTGGCGGCGGCCAGGCCCGGCTGCGGCGTAAAGGTGGCAGTGTACACCAGCAAGTCGGCGCTGGCGGTGAAGTTGCCGAGCGTGCCGTTGGCGGCGCTGATATCGCCAAGCGTGAAGCTGACCGGCGCTTCGGTAAAGGTAAACGTGATGGTGGCGGTCTCGCCCACCTTGAGGCTGGTGGTGCTGGAGGCAATCGTCAGCGTCGGCGCCAGGGTATCGACAATAATCGACGGCAGCACGCCGCCCGTGCCCAGGTTGCCGGCAGCGTCGGTGTACAGGCCGTTGGCCAGGCTGACGCTGGCGCCGCCGCTAAAGCCTGCCGCTGGCGACAGCAGCACGGTATAGACCAGCGGGTTGGCGGTGGCGGTGAAGTTGCTCAGGGTGCCGCCGGTCGCGACCAGGTCGGTTTGCGTGAAGCCGGTGGGCGCCTCGCTGAAGGTGAAGGTCACCAGCGCCGACTGGCCGGCGCGCAGGCTGGTGGCCGTGCTGGCGATGGCGACTGTCGGTGCGGTGGTATCGATGGTATAGACGTGCGCCGTCGCCACGCCGTGGTTGCCGACGGCATCGCTGACGCGCACCTGCACTGCACCGCTGCCGGCGTTCAAGGTCTGGCCGGCCAGCAGCCAGGTACTGGCGCCCGGCGCGGCGACCGCACCCTGCCAGGTGACGCCGTTGTCGAGCGAAACTTCCACCACCTCGCCGCTCGCCAGCGCGCCGGACAGGGTGCCGGAAATGTCTTGCAGCGCGGTGTCGGTCAGCAGGTCGGTGCTGCTGGCGCCATGGTCGGCCGAGAACTGCACGCTGCCGCTGACCAGCACGGGGACCACGGTATCGATGGCAATCGTCGGCGTGGCGCTGACGGTGCCAGGATTGCCGGCCAGGTCGGTAAACGGCGCCACGGTGATCTGGGCGCCGCCAGCCGCGACATTGGCGGCCGGGGTAAACACTGCCGTATACACCAGCGGATTGGCGGTTTGCACCAGGTTGGCGAAGGTGCCGTTGGCGGCGCCCAGGCTGGCCAGGGTAAAGCCGAACGGCGTTTCGCTGAACGTTAACGTGATCAGCGCGGTGGCGCCGACGTTGAGCGCGGCGGCATTGCTGGTAATGGCCAGGGTGGGTACGGCGGTGTCGATGGCGATCGGCGCCAGGTTGGCACCAAGGCCGGGCGTGCCGTTGCTGTCGGTGTAGCTGCCGGTAGCGATGCCGATCGTGCCCAGGCCCTGGGCGGTACCGGCCGTCGGCTTAAACACCACCGTGTATTGGAGCGGATTGGACGTCGCGGTAAAGCCGCTGAGCGCACCGCCGCTGACCACCAGGTCGCCCACATCGAAGCCAGTGGGCGCGCTGCTGAAGAGGATGGTGATGTTGGCCGACTCGCCAGCCTTGACGGCGGCGACGTCGCTGCTGAGGGTCACCCCGGGTGCGATCGTGCTGTAGCCGATGGCAGGCGTGCTGGCCGCCACGCCGCTATTACCGGCGACATCGGTGTAACTGCCGGCGGCTACGCTCACGGTGGCGGTGCCGGAAACCTGGCCCGCAGCAGGCGTGAGCACGGCCGTGTACACCAGCGGATTGGCGGTGGCGGTCAGCGCTCCCAGCGTGCCGCCGGTCACGGCCACGCTGGCGCTGGAAAAGCCCACCGGCGCCTCGCTGAAGGTGAACGTGATCAGTGCGGTATCGGTACTGCTCAGCGACGCCAGGTTGCTGGTGACCTGCACCGTTGGCGCGGTCGCATCAAGCGTGTAACCGAAGCCGGTGGCCACGCCATGGTTGCCGCCGGCGTCGGACACGCGCACCTGCACCTGCTGGCCGATACCGGCCGCCAGGGTCTGACCGGCCAGGATCCAGCCGCTGGCGCCGGCGGCGCCGGTGGCGGCCACCCAGGTCACGCCGTTGTCGAGCGAAACTTCCACCGTTTCGCCAGCGACGAGGTTGGCGTTCAGGGTGCCGCTGATATCCTGCGCGGCGACACTGGTGATCAAGTCGCCACCGATGCCGGTGTCGTTCGAGAAGCTGACGGCGCCGCCGATGGTGGTCGGCGCCAGGGTATCGATGGCAATCGTCGGGATCGCAGCACCGAGGCCGGCATTGCCGGCACTGTCGGTATAGCTGCCGGGGATCACCTGCACGGTGCCGCTGCCGCTGTTGACGCCGGCCGTCGGCGTGAACACCACGGTGTAGACCAGCGGGTCACTGGTGGCGGTCAAGGTGCCGAGGGTGCCGCCGGTGACAGCCAGGCTGGCGTTGCTCAAGCCCACCGGCACCTCGTTGAAGCTGATGGTGATGGTGGCGGTTTCGCCAACCTTGAGCGCGGTGGTGCTGGCGCCGATGGTCGCGGTAGGCGCGACCGTATCGAGCACATACGAGCGCGCATAGACGGCGCCGTGGTTGCCGGCGGCATCAGTCACGCGCACTTGCAGCACATTGCTGCCAGCGAGCGTCTGGCCGGCCAGGGTCCAGGCTGTGCCGGTGGTGATGGCGGCAGTCCAGGAGGCGCCGTTGTCGAGCGAGACTTCCACCGTCTCGCCCGTGCCCAGGATCTGCCCCAGCGTGCCGCTGATGGTTTGCGCGGCGACATTGGTGAGCAGGTCGGTGGCGCTGCTGCCGTTATCGGCCGAGAACACCACGTTGTTGGCCGCCGCCAGCGGCGCCTGGGTGTCGATGGTCAGCGTTGGTTGCGCCAAGGTGCCGACGGCATTGCCGGCGGCGTCCTTAACAGCGCCGGGCACCAGCGCGAAGCTGGCGCTCACGCCCTGGATGCCGGCGCTCGGGGTAAACAGCGCGGTGTACACCAGCGGGTTGGCGGTGGCGACCAGGCCGCTCAGGGTGCCGCCGCTGGCGGTGATCGTGGTGGCGTCGAAGCCGACCGGCGCTTCGCTGAAGGTAAACGTGATCTGCGTGGTCTGGCCGGCGCTGAGCGCGGCGCTGCCGCTGGTGACCACCAGCGTGGGCGCCAGCGTATCGATTGCCAGCGGCAGCGAGGCGGCGCCGCTGCCGCTGTTGCCGAACGCATCGGTGTAGGCGCCGCCCGCCACCACCACCGAAGCGGTGGCAGATGCCAGGCCGGCTGTCGGCGTGAACTGGGCCGTGTACACCAGCGGATTGGCGGTGACGGTGAAGTTGGTCAGCGTGCCGTTACCGGCAATCACGCTGGCAGCCGAAAAGCCGGTCGGTACGCTGCTGAAAGTAAACGTGATCTGCGCGGTTTCACCAAGCGTCAGGCTGTTGTCGTTGCTGGTGATGGCCAACGTGGGCACGCTGGTGTTGACGGCGAAGGTCGCCGCAGCGCCCGCCTGACCGGAATTGCCGGCGTTGTCGATATAGCCGCCGGCATTGACCGCCACGCTGGCGGTCACGCCGGACTGGCCGGCCGTCGGCGTAAACACCGCCGTGTACACCAGCGGGTTGGCGGTGGCGGTAAAGCTGCTGACCACGCCGCCGGTCACGGCCAGCGATGCCGCCGTGAAGTTGAACGGCGCTTCGGTAAAGGTGAACGTGAGCGGTGCGCTCTGGCCCACGCTCAGGGCGCCGGCACTGCTGGTGATCACCACGGCAGGCGCCGTGGTGTCGAGCACATAGCCTTTGCTGAACACGGGGCCCAGGTTACCGCCCGCATCGGCCACGCGCACCTGCAAGGTGTTGCTGCCGGCCAGCGTGACGCCGGCCAGGCTCCAGCCATTGCTGCCGGCCGTGCCGGTGGCGTTGACCCAGGTGGCGCCGTTATCGAGCGATACCTGCACGGTTTCGCCGGACACCAGCGCGGCGCTGAGCGTGCCGCTGACGGTTTGCGCAGCGACATTGGTGACCAGGTCGGTGCTGCTCGCGCCATTGTCGGCCGAGAACGCGACACTGGCGCCGGTGGTAACCGGCGCGGCGGTATTGACGGAGATCGGCGCCGAGGTGAAGCCCGCGCCAAAATTGCCGGCAGCGTCGGTGTACTGGCCAACAGTCAGGGAAACGTACGCGCTGGCGCCGGTCAGGCCGGTGTTGGGCGTGAGCTCCACCGTGTACACGCGTGGATCCGAGGCGGCGATAAAGTTGCCCAGCGTACCGTTGAGTGGCACCAGGTCGGTAATATCGAAGCCGATCGGCGCTTCGCTGAAGGTCAGCGTATAGGTGGCAACGTCGCCGGCGCGCAACGCGGTGGCATTGGTGGTGATGGTCATGGTGGGCGCCACCAGGTCCAGCAGGTAGCTGGCCGAGAACACCGGACCGGCATTGCCGGCCGCATCGGCCACGCGCACTTGCACGGCGCCGGCGGCGCCACCGTTATCAGGCAGCACTTGCAGCGCCAGCGCCCATTGGGTGGCGGAAGTGGCCACTGCGGTGAGCCAGCTGGCGCCGTTGTCGAGCGAGACTTCGATCCGTTCGCCACTGCCAAGCGCGCCGTCGAGCGTGCCGCTGATGATCTGGGCGGCGGTGTTGGTGACCAAATCGGTGTTGCTGACGCCTCCGTCGGCCGAGAAGGCGACCGACGCGCCGCTGGTGGTAGGGGCCAGCGTGTCGATGGCGATCGGCGCGCTGCTGGCGCCGGCGCTTGGGTTGCCGGCGGCATCGACCACAACATTGGGCGCCACGCTGATGATGGCGTTGCCGCTGGCCAGGCCCGCCTGCGGCGTAAAGGTGACCGTGTACACCAGCAGGTCGGCGCTGGCGGTGAAGTTGCCCAGCGTGCCGTTGGCGGCGCTGATATCGCCCAACGTGAAGCTGGCCGGTACTTCGCTGAAGGTAAACGTGATGGTGGCGGTCTCGCCCACCTTGAGGCTGCTGGTGCTGGTGTCGATGGTCAGCGATGGCGCCACCGTATCGACCGTGATCATTGGCAGGGCGCCGCCCGTGCCCAGGTTGCCGGCCGCATCGGTGTACAGATTGTTGGCCAGGCTGACGCTGGCGCCAACAGTCGAGCCTGCCGTTGGGGTGAGCAGCACGGTGTACACCAGCGGATTGGCGGTTGCCGTGAAATTGCTCAGGGTGCCGCCGGTCGGAACCAGGTCGGCCTGGACGAAGCCGGTGGGCGCCTCGCTGAAGGTGAACGTGATCAGCGCCGACTGGCCGTCGCGCAGGCTGGTGACGGTGCTGGCAATGGCTACCGTGGGCGCCGTGGTGTCGATGGTGTAGGCATACGCGCTCACCGGACCGTGGTTGCCGACGGTATCGCTCACACGCACCTGCACCGCGCCGCTGCCCACGCCCAGGGTCTGACCGGCCAGTTGCCAGCTCGTGGTGCCAGTCGCGGCAACTGTGGGCAGCCAGATGACGCCGTTATCGAGCGATACTTCCACCCGCTCGTCCGCCCCCAGCGTGCCGGACAGCGTGCCGAAAATATTTTGCACTGCGGTATCGGTCACCAGGTCGGTGCCGCTGGCGCCGTGGTCGGCCGAGAACGTCACGCTGATGCCGGTGGTCAGCGGCACGACGGTATCGATGACAATGGCTGGCGTGACGCTGACGGTGCCGTCATTACCGGCCAGATCCTTGAATTGCGCCACGGTGATCTGGGCGCTGCCTGCCGCCACGCTGGCAAACGGCGTCAGCACCGCCGTGTAGACCAGCGGGTTGGCGGTTTGCACCAGGTTGCTGAAGGCGCCGTCGGTGGCGCCCAGGCTGGCCTGCGTAAAGCCGACCGGCGCTTCGCTGAAGGTGAACGTGATCAGCGCGGTGGCGCCGGCCTTGAGCATGGCGGTGTCGGTGGTAATGGCCAGGGTGGGGGGCACGTTGTCGATGACGATCGGCGTCAGGCTGGCGCCCAGACCGAGTGTTGCGCCAACGCTGTAAGCGCCGTCGGCGATGATGATCGTACCCAGCACCTCGCCGGCCCCAGGCGTAAATATGGCGGTGTACACCAGCGGATCGGTACTGTCCACGATAAGCGTGCTCAAGGCGCCGCCGGTGACCACCACATCGCCATCGGTAAAGCCGGTGGGCACGCTGCTGAAGGTGAACGTGATGGTGGCGGTCGTGCTGCCATTGAGCGTGGCGAGATTGCTGCTGATCGCCACGCCGGGCGCTTGCGTGTTGTAGTTGATGGTGGGCGTCGTGGCGCCCGCGCCGCTGTTGCCGGCTGCATCGGTGTAGCCGCCGGCGGTCACTTCGACCGTGGCCGTGCCAGCCGCCTGGCCCGGGGTGGGCGTGAACACGGCCGTGTACACCAGCGGATTGGCGGTGGCGGTCACGGTGCCCAGCACGCCGCCGCTGACGGCCAGGCTGGCGTTGGTGAAGTTCACCGGCGCCTCGCTGAAGGTGAACGTGATCAGCGGCGTATCGGCGCTGTTGAGCGAAGTCAGGCTGCTGGTGACCTGCACCGTCGGCGCGGTATTGTCCAACGTGTAGCCGAAGCCGGTCGCAGCGCCATGGTTGCCGACAGCGTCCGACACGCGCACCTGCACCTGGTGGCCGGAACCGGCCGACAGGGTCTGGCCGGCCAGGGTCCAGCCGCTGGCGCCAGCGGCGGCAGTGGCCGCCACCCAGGTGACGCCATTGTCGAGCGAAACTTCCACCGTTTCGCCAGCGACGAGGTTGGCGTTCAGGGTGCCGCTGATATCCTGCGCGGCGACGCTGGTGATCAGGTCGCCAGCGGCGCCGGTATCGCTCGAGAAGCTGACGGCGCCACCGATGGTGGTCGGCGCCTGGGTGTCGATGGCGATGGCCGGTATCGCAGCACCGAGACCGGCATTGCCGGCGCTGTCGGTATAGCTGCCGGGAATCAACTGCACCGTACCGCTGCCGCCATTGACGCCGGCGGCTGGTGTGAACACCACGGTATAGACCAGGGGGTCACTGGTGGCGGTCAGGGTACCCAGCATGCCGCCGGTCACGTTCAGGCTGGCGCCGGTGAAGTTCACCGGCGCTTCGGTAAAGCTGATGGTAATGGTGGCGGTCTCGCCGATCTTGAGCGCGGCGGTGCTGGTGCCCAGCGTGGCAGTGGGCGCGGCCGTGTCGAGCACGTAGGAGCGGGCATAGGCGGCGCCGTGGTTGCCGGCGGCATCAAGCACGCGCACTTGCAGCACATCGCTGCCCGCCAGCGTTTGGCCGGCCAGGGTCCAGGCCGTGCCGCTGGTGATGGCGGCAGTCCACGAGGCGCCGTTGTCGAGCGAGACTTCCACTGTCTCGCCCGTGCCCAGGATCTGGCCCAGCGTGCCGCTGATGGTTTGCGCAGCGACATTGGTGAGCAGATCGGTGGCGCTGATGCCGTTATCGGCAGAGAACACCGCGCTGCTGGCCACGGCGACTGGCGCCTGGGTGTCGATGGCCAGCGTCGGCTGCACTGGCGTGCCAACAGCATTGCCGGCGGCGTCGGTGACGGCGCCCGGCACGAGCGCAAAACTGGCGCTCACGCCCTGCACGCCGGCGCTCGGGGTAAACAGCGCCGTGTACACCAACGGGTTGGCGGTGGCGACCAGGCCACTCAAGGTGCCGCCGCTGGCGGTGACCGTGGTGCCATCGAAGCCGACCGGTGCTTCGCTGAAGGTAAACGTGATCTGCGAGGTCTGGCCGACGTGCAGCGCGGCGCTGCTGCTGGTAATGGTGAGCGTGGGCGCCAGCGTATCGATTGCCATCGGCAGCGAGGTGGCGCCGCTGCCGCTGTTGCCGAACGCATCGGTGTAAGCACCGCCCGCCACCACCACCGAAGCGGTGGCAGATGCCAGGCCGGCCGTGGGCGTGAAATCGGCGGTGTACACCAGCGGATTGGCGGTGGCGGTGAAGTTGGTCAGCGTACCGTTACCGGCGGCGATGCTGGCAGCCGAGAAGCCGGTCGGTGCGCTGCTGAAGGTAAACGTGATCTGCGCGGTTTCACCAACCGCCAGGGCGCTGTCGTTGCTGGTGATGGCCAGCGTGGGCACGCTGGTGTTGACGGCGAAGGTCGCCGCCGTACCGGCTAGTCCAGGGTTGCCGGCATTGTCGATGTAGCCGCCGGCATTGACCGCCACGCTGGCGGTGGCGCCGGACTGGCCGGCCGTCGGCGTAAATACCGCCGTGTACACCAGCGGGTTGGCGGTGGCGGTGAAGCTGGCGACGGCGCCGCCGGTGACGGCCAGCGAGGCAGTCGTGAAATTGAACGGCGCTTCGGTAAAGGTGAACGTGAGCAGCGCGCTCTGGCCCACGCTCAGGGCGCCGGCACTGCTGGTAACCACCACGGCAGGCGCGGTGGTGTCGAGCACATAAGCGGTGCTGAAGACCGGGCCCGCGTTGCCGGCGCCATCAGCCACCCGCACCTGCAAAGTGTTGCTGCCGGCCAGCGTGACGCCGGCCAGGCTCCAGCCATTGCTGCCGGCCGTGCCGGTGGCATTGACCCAGGTGGCGCCGCTATCGAGCGACACCTGCACGGTTTCGCCAGTGGCCAGCGCGGCGCTGAGCGTGCCGCTGACGGTTTGCGCAGCGACATTGGTGACCAGGTCGGTGCTGCTCACGCCATTGTCGGCCGAGAACGCGACGCTGGCGCCGGTCGTCACCGGTACGGCGGTATTGACGGAGATCGGCGCCGAGGTGAAGCCCACGCCGGCATTGCCGGCAGCGTCGGTGTACTGGCCGACGGTCAGGGAAACGTACGCGCTGGCGCCGGTCAGGCCGGTATTGGGGGTGAGCTCCACCGTGTACACGCGCGGATTCGCGGTGGCGATAAAGTTGCCCAGCGTGCCGTTGAGTGGCACCAGGTCCGTGATATCGAAACCGATCGGCGCTTCGCTGAAGGTCAGCGTATACGTGGCAACGTCGCCGGCGCGCAGCGCGGTGGCATTGGTGGTGATGGTCATGGTGGGGGCCACCAGGTCCAGCAGGTAGCTGGCCGAGAACACCGGACCGGCATTGCCGGCCGCATCGGCCACGCGCACCTGTACCGCGCCGGCGGCGCCACCGTTATCAGGCAGCACTTGCAGCGCCAGCGCCCATTGGGTGGCGGAAGTGGCCACTGCGGTGAGCCAGCTAACGCCGTTGTCGAGCGAAACTTCGACGCGTTCGTCAGTGCCCAGCGCACCGTTGAGCGTGCCGCTGATGATCTGGGCGGCGGTGTCGGTGATCAGATCGGTATTGCTGACGCCATGGTCGGCCGAGAAGGCGACCGAGGCGCCGCTGGTGGTGGGCGCGAGCGTGTCGATGGCGATCGGTGCGCTGCTGGCACCGGCGCCAATGTTGCCCACCGCATCCACCACGACATTCGGCGCCACGCTGATGACCGAGCTGCCGCTGGCCAGGCCCGGTTGCGGCGTGAAAGTGACCGTGTACACCAGCAAATCGGCGCTGGCGGTAAAGTTGCCAAGCGTGCCGTTGGGCGCGGCGATATCGCCAACCGTGAAACGGGCCGGTACTTCGCTGAACGTAAACGTGATGGTGGCGGTCTCGCCCACCTTGAGGCTGCCGGTGCTGGTGGCAATCGTCAGCGTCGGCGCCACGGTATCGACCGTGATCGATGGCAGGGCGCCGCCCGTGCCGAGGTTGCCGGCAGCATCGGTGTAGAGGCCATTGGCCAGGCTGACGCTGGCGCCAACAGTCGAGCCTGCCGCCGGCGTGAGCAGCACGGTGTACACCAGCGGGTTGGCGGTGGCGGTGAAGTTGCTCAGGGTGCCGCCGGTCGGGACCAGGTCGGCCAGGACGAAGCCGTTGGGCGCCTCGCTGAAGGTGAACGTGACCAGCGCCGACTGGCCGGCGCGCAGGCTGGTGGCGGCGCTGGTAATGGCGACCGTCGGTGCGGTGGTGTCGATGGTATACGCCTGCGACGTGACGGGGCCGTGGTTGCCGGCGGCATCGCTGACGCGCACCTGCACTGCACCGTTGCCAACGTTCAGGGTCTGGCCGGCCAGCAGCCAGGTACTGGCGCCCGGCGCGGCAACCGCGCCCTGCCAGGTGACGCCGTTATCAAACGAAACTTCCACTACCTCGCCGCTCGCCAGCGCGCCGGACAGGGTGCCGGAAATGTTTTGCAGCGCGGTATCCGTCACCAGGTCGGTGCTGCTGGCGCCGTGGTCCGCCGAGAACTGCACGCTGCCGCCGGTGGTCAGCGGGGCGACGGTGTCGATGGCAATCGTGGGCGTGGCACTGACGGTGCCGGCGTTGCCGGCCAGGTCGGTGAACGGCGCGACGGTGATCTGGGCGCCGCCCGACGCCACGTTGGCGGCCGGCGTGAACACCGCCGTGTACACCAGCGGATTGGCGGTCTGCACCAGGTTGGCGAAGGTGCCGTTGGCGGCGCCCAGGCTGGCCAGGGTAAAGCCGGCCGGCGCCTCGCTGAAGGTAAACGTGATCAGCGCGGTAGTGCCGGCGTTGAGCGTGCCAGTGTTGCTGGTGATGGCCAGGGTAGGCGCTGCGGTATCGATGGCGATTGGCGCCAGGTTGCCACCGAGGCCGTACGTGCCGCGCACATCGGTGTAGGTGCCGGCGACAATGCCGATCGCGCCCAGGCCCTGGGCGGTGCCGGCCGTCGGCGTAAACACCGCCGTGTATTCGAGTGGATTGGACGTGGCGGCAAAGCCGCTGAGCGCACCGCCGCTGACCACCAGGTCGCTGGCGTCGAAGCCGGCCGGCGCGCTGCTGAAGCGGATGGTGATGTTGGCCGACTCGCCGGACTTGAGGGCGGCGACGTCGCTGCTGATGGTCACCTGCGGTGCCAGCGTGCTGTAGCCGATGGTCGGCGCGCTGGCGCCCACGCCGCTGTTGCCGGCGGCATCGGTGTAACCGCCGGACGTCACGGCGACCGTGGCCGTGCCTGCCGCCTGGCCCGGAGTGGGCGTCAGCACGGCCGTGTACACCAGTGGATTGCCGGTGGCAGTCAAGGTGCCCAGCACCCCGCCGGTGACGGCCAGGCTGGCGCTGGAGAAGCCCACCGGCGCTTCGCTGAAGGTGAACGTGAGCAGCGCGGTATCGGTGCTGCTCAGCGACGTCAGGCTGCTGGTGACCTGCACGGTCGGCGCAGTCTGGTCAAGCGTGTAGCCGAAACCGGTGGCGACGCCATGGTTGCCGTCGGCGTCGGACACGCGCACCTGCACCTGCTGGCCGAAGCCGGCCGACAGGGTCTGGCCGGCCAGGGTCCAGCCGCTGGCGCCAGCAGTGGCAGTCGCTGCCACCCAGGTCACGCCATTGTCGAGCGAGACTTCCACCGTTTCGCCGGTGGCCAGGTTGGCGTTCAGGGTACCGCTGATCGTTTGCGCGGCGACGCTGGTCACCAGGTCGCCAGCGGCGCCGGTGTCGCTCGAGAAGCTGACGGCGCCGCCGATGGTGGTCGGCGCCAGCGTGTCGATGGCAATCGTCGGGATCGCAGCACCGAGGCCGGCATTGCCGGCGCTGTCGGTGTAGCTGCCGGGAATCACCTGCACGGTGCCGCTGCCATTGTTGACGCCGGCGGTCGGCGTGAAGACCACCGTGTAGACCAGCGGGTTACTGGTGGCGGTCAGGGTGCCGAGGGTGCCGCCGGTGACGGCCAGGCTGGCACTGGTGAAGCCCACCGGCGCTTCGGTAAAGCTGATGGTGATGGTGGCGGTTTCGCCGATCTTGAGCGCGGTGGCGCTGGCGCCGATGGTGGCAGTTGGCGCGACCGTGTCGAGCACGTACGAGCGGGCATAGACGGCGCCGTGGTTGCCGGCAGCGTCGGTCACACGTACTTGCAGCACGTTGCTGCCAGCGAGGGTCTGGCCGGCCAGGGTCCAGGCCGTGCCGCTGGTGATGGCGGCAGTCCACGAGGCGCCGTTGTCGAGCGAGACTTCCACTGTCTCGCCCGTGCCCAGGATCTGGCCCAGCGTGCCGCTGATGGTTTGCGCAGCGACATTGGTGAGCAGATCGGTGGCGCTGATGCCGTTATCGGCAGAGAACACCGCGCTGCTGGCCACGGCGAGGGGCGCCTGGGTATCGATGGCCAGGGTTGGCTGCACAGGTGTGCCGACGGCATTGCCGGCGGCATCGGTGACAGCGCCGGACACCAGCGCGAAGCTGGCGCCCACGCCCTGGATGCCGGCGGTCGGCGTGAACAGCGCGGTGTACACCAGCGGGTTGGCAGTGGCGACCAGGCCGCTCAAGGTGCCGCCGCTGGCAGTGATCGTGGTGGCGTCGAAGCCGACCGGCGCTTCGCTGAAGGTAAACGTCACCTGGGTGGTCTGGCCAACACCCAGCGCGGCGCTGCCGCTGGTAATGGTAAGCGTGGGCGCCAGCGTATCGATGGCCATCGGCAGCGAGGCGGCGGCGCTGCCGCTGTTGCCGAACGCGTCGCTGTAAGCGCCGCCAGCCACCACCACCGACGCGGTGGCGGCTGCCAGGCCGGCCGTCGGCGTGAACTGGGCCGTGTACACCAGCGGATTGGCGGTGGCGGTGAAACCGGTCAGGGTGCCATTGCCGGCAGCAATGCTGGCGGCCGTGAAACCGGTCGGTGCGCTGCTGAAGGTAAACGTGATCTGCGCGGTGTCACCGATCGCCAGGGTGCTGTCGTTGCTGGTGATGGTCAGCGTGGGCACGCTGGTATTGACGGCGAAGTTCGCCGGGGCGCCGGCCTGGCCGGCATTGCCGGCGTTGTCGATGTAACCGCCGGCGTTGACCGCCACGCTGGCGGTGGCGCCGGACTGGCCGGCCGTCGGCGTAAACACGGCCGTGTACACCAGCGGATTGGCAGTGGAGGTGAAGCTGCCGACCACGCCGCCGGTCACGGCCAGCGAGGCAGTCGTGAAATTGAATGGCGCCTCGGTGAAGGTGAACGTGAGCACCGCGCTCTGGCCCACGCCGAGGACGGCGGTATTGCTGGTCACCACCACGGCAGGCGCCGTGGTATCGAGCACATAAGCGGTGCTCGAGACGGGACCGAGGTTGCCGGCCGCATCGGCCACGCGCACCTGCAAGGTGTTGCTGCCGGCCAGATTGACGCCGGCCAGGCTCCAGCCGTTGCTGCCGGCCGTGCCGGTGGCATTGATCCAGGTGGCGCCGTTATCGAGCGACACCTGCACGGTTTCGCCGGACACCAGCGCGGCATTGAGCGTGCCGCTGACGGTTTGCGCAGCGACATTGGTGACCAGGTCGGTGCTGCTGGGGCCATTGTCGGCCGAGAAGGTGACGCTGGCGCCGGTGGTGACCGGCGCCACGGTGTCGATGGCAATCGGCGCCGACACGGCAGCCGTACCGCCGTTACCGGCGGCGTCGGTGTACGTGCCCGAGTTCACCGTCAAGGTGACCGCGCCCGAGGCCACGCCGCTGTTGGGCGTCAGTTGCGCCGTGTAGATCAGCGGATTGGCAGTGACCGCGAAGTTACTGAGGACGCCATTGGCAACCTGCACGTCGCCCACCACGAAGCCCAGCGGCGCTTCGCTGAAGGTAAACACCACGGTGGTGGTGTCGCCCAGCTTGAGGGACGTGGCCGGGCTGGTGATGGCCAGCGTGGGCGCCACGGTATCAACCGCGATCACCGGCGTGGTGCCGCTGCCGCCGGACAGGCCGAGGAAGTCGGTATAGCTGCCGCCGGTGACGGTGACCGAGGCCGGACCCGTGATATTGGCGCCCGGGGTAAACAGCGCCGTGTACACGCCGCCGCCCTGGTTGACCAGGTTGCTGATGGTGCCGCCGGTGGCGACGATGTCGGTCGCGTCAAAGCCGAACGGTACGGCGCTGAAGGTGAAGGTCAGGTTGGCCGTCTGGCTGGCGTTCAGGCTGGCCTTGTCGCTGGTGATGACAACTGTCGGTCCCAGCGTGATCGAGATGCCCAGTGCCGACCCCGCCCCGCCGGCATTGCCGGCAATGTCGGTATAAGTGCCGGCCACCAGTTGCACGCCACCGAGCACGCCGCCCAGGCCGCCGTTGGGAGAGTAGTCCACGGTAAACACGCGCGGATCGGCCGTGGCCTGCAAGTTCGACACGGTACCGTTGACGCCGGTAAAGCTGGCCAGCGACAGGCCGTACGGCGCCTCCGAGAACGACACCGTGATCGCGCTGCTCTGGCCCGCGCCCATCACGTTGACGCTGGTGCTCAGGGTGGCGGTGGGTCCGGTGACGTCAAGCACATAGGCGGTGCCATGGGCAGTGCCCGCGTTGCCGGCGGCATCGACGACCCGCACCTGCATGGTGTTGCTGCCGGTAAGCGTGACGCCGGCCAGGCTCCAGGCGGTGCTGCCCGCGCTGGAACTGGCGGTGGTCCAGCTGGTGCCGTTGTTGAACGAGACTTCCACGCGTTCATCGACGGCCAGGCCGGCGGTGAGCGTACCGCTGACGGTCTGCTGGGCGGTGCGGGTAATCAGGTCGGTGCTGCTGGCGCCGCTATCTGACGAGAAGCTCACGGCGCCGCCGGTAGTAGTGGGCGCGGTGGTGTCGAGCTTGTAGTTGACGCTGTACGGCGTATTGCTGCCGCCGGGATTGGTCACCCGCACTTGCAGCACGCCGGCGCCGGTCAGGGTCTGGCCGGCCAGGCTGAAGGCGGTGTTGCCCACGCTGGCGCTGGCATTGGCCCAGGTCGCGCCGTTGTCGAGCGAGATTTGCACCTGTTCGCCGCTTTGCAGGGCGGCGGACAGGGTGCCGCTGATGGTTTGCGCGGCCACATTGGTGACCAGGTCGGTATTGCTGATGCCGCTGTCGGCAGAAAACGCCACCGACAGCGCGGTGGTGGCGCTGGGCACGCTGGACTGCACCGTGGTAACGCTGTTGCTGACGATGACATGGCCGTCGTTGACGCCGATGGCCAGCGTGGTGGTGCCGGCCTGGCCGGGCGCCGCCTGGTACACCAGCGCCTGCAACGCTGCCTGGGCGGCGCCGGGAGCGGCCGACGTGTGGGTGTAGGTCAGACCGCCATCGGTGGTAACGAAGCCGGCCGCAGCGGCCGACGCGGCGGTAAAGGTACCGAGGCTGCTATTGGTGTTGGTGACGGTGATGGTGAGGATCACCGAGCTGCCCGTGTCGGGATCGGCAATGACGACATTGGCAAACGGCCGCACGGTACCGCCGGCGGCCACCCCCTGGCCACCGACCGTGCCGGTAACGACCGGGGCGTCGTTGACCGACAGCGCGCTGACCACGGTGCCCGTGTTGACCGCGCTGGCCAGGCCGTTGGCATCAACGGCGGTGAGCGAGAACGTGGTGTTGACGGTGGCGCCCACCACGGCCTGGTTGTCGGTCGGGGTGAAGGTCAAGGCTTTGAGCTGCGCGCTGAGCGCTGCCGGCGAGGTGGCGCTCAGCGTGTAGTTGCCGGCGCTGCCGGTCAGGCCCGCGCCCGACAGCACGCCGTTGGCGGCGGTGTAGTTGATGGTCAGGCTGACGTTGTCGCCGTCGATGTCGGCGATGTTGACGTTGGCGAACGGGTTGATGGTGGCGTTGTCGTTGACATTGCCGATCGAAACACCGGTAATCGTCGGTGGGCTGTTGGCAACGTTGGACACCGCGATGCCCACCCCGGCCACACCAATATTGCCGCCGGTGACCACGCTGTTCCAGTCGTCGCCGGCCGTCAGCTGGTACGTGGCGCCGCCGCTGGCCGCGGTGCCGTTGCGGTTGAGCAGCGCGGCAATGGCCGCCACGTCGGCGCCGGTCAGGGTGACCGAAAACGACGTGGCGCTGGTGACTTCCACGTTGCCGGTAGTGTTGAGGGTATAGGCAACGCCGCCTTCGCCGCGCAGCGAGAGCTTGCTGACGGTAATGTCGTTGGCCGCGCCCAGCGTGCCGACCAGGTTGCTGCCGGTGACGGTCAGCACATGGGTGGTGGCGTCGTAGGTGGCGCCAGTAATGGTGGGCGCTGCCACGTTGCTCACGGTGACCGGGTTGCCGGTCAGGTCCTGGCCGCTGGGGCGGCTGACGTCCCAGTTCAACCCGGCCGACAGGTTGAAGCCGACGCCGCTGACGGCCGTGCCGCCGTTGTTGTTGAGCACGCCACCGAGGGCCAGCTTGTCGGCAGCGTTGAGGGTGATCGCAAACGACGTACCGCTGGCGGCGGTCACCAGCGGTGACGTCAGCGTGTAGCTGCCGCCCTGGCCAGTCAGGCTGAGCTTGGACGGATCGATGCTGTCGCCGGCGTTGATGCCGACAGCGGTGACAGTGAGCACGCCGGTGCCGGCGTTGTACCCGGCCGACGTGATCGACGGCGCCACGCGGGCATTGGCCACGGTCACATCGTCGATACTGATTTCGAAACCGAGTGGATTGACGATGCGTACGCCAAAGATGCCCTTGAAGTTGGCCGAGGCACCGAGGTTGAGCAAGCCGTCTTCGTTGATGATCAAACCGGTGACCGACTGGCCGCCGCCGGTGGGCTGGAAGTTGGCGTCCAGCGCATAGACGGTAAACACCACGTTGCCCAGCAAATTGCCCACCGCATTGCCGCTGCCGATCTTGATGCTGGTCAGGTCGAACACGCCGCTGTTGGCGCGCAGGTCCACGTAGCTGACCGGCGAAAGCAGCGAGCCGTTGATGGTCAGGCGGTCGTCGGTCAGGCCCAGCACGCCATTGGCGTTGACGACGGTAACGCTGGTGTTGTTGAGGCCGCCACTCTGGGCATACAGGTCAAAGCCGGTGTTGAGGATGTTGGTCACGTTGACCACGGTGCCGGCGGCAAGACCGGTGGCGTTGAGCAGCGTGACATTGCTGTTGGTGTTGAAGGTCAGGGTGCCATTGCTGCCGTTGTTAACCAGCGCCAGCGTGTGGGCATAATCCTGTTGCGCCTGCACCGAGACGGCGCTGGACGCTTCGATGCTGCCGGTGGCAGCTTCCAGCGTCCAGTTGGCGCCCAGCAGGTCGCTGCCGGTCACATCGGTAGAAGCGGCCACGTCGGCGCCGGTGAGGCCGGCCAGCGCGTCGATGAAGGCGGCGCCGGTGTCGCCCTGGGCCACGTCGCAGCCGTATAACAGCAAGTCGCCGCCTGCGCGCAGGGCGCCGCCCCATTCGGCCAGCGCGGCAGCATGGGTCGCCAGGCTGGCGGCATCGAGCACGGTGTCGCCGATCTGCAACTGGCCGCTGGCGCCGTGCGAGACAATCTGGATGCTATCGAGCCCTTCCAGGCCGGCCAGCGCGGCGGCGATCTGCTGCACGCCGTCGCCTTCCGGCGCCAATTGCACCACCAGCACACCCGCGCCTGCCGAGGTCAGGAACACCCCGGCGTCGGCAACGCGGGCATCGATAAACAGGACCGAGTGGTATTGACGCTGGCTCATTTTGCTACTCCAAAAAGTTACGCTACAGGAACGATTATGGGTAGCTTCAAAGCGATCACGAAATTTTCCTGTCTGCCAAACACTTTGTCCGGTGCGGCAAATGCCGGCGTCCGCTGGCGCACATAATTTCTGTTACGCATTTTGTTAAAATGCTCTTCTTTTCCCGGCGTTTTCGATGGGTTTCGGCGGGGTTGGCCAATTTCGGTTACTCTCAGCACCAAAATAGCTCTTACTGCATTTGCTTAAAAGGATTACAAATTGCCAACTCTTTTGACACGACGCCTGGCCTTGCTGGCCGATGAAAAACACCGCGCCGTGCTGGCAGGCGGTTTGCGCGGCATCGAACGGGAAACCTTGCGCGTGGACGGCGCCGGCCAGCTGGCCCGCACCCGTCACCCGGTCGCCCTCGGCGCCGCCCTGACGCACCCGCAAATCACCACCGATTACGCTGAAACCCTGCTGGAATTCATCACCCCTGCCCAGTCCGACATCGCCACCACCATCGCCAGCCTCGACGGCATCCATCGCTACGCGTACAGCAAGCTCGGCGACGAACTGCTATGGAGCCAGTCGATGCCGTGCGCGCTGCCGGCCGAGGAAGACATCGAGATTGCCTGGTATGGCACGTCCAACCTCGGCACGCTCAAGCACGTGTACCGGCGCGGCCTGGCGCTGCGCTATGGCAAGGCCATGCAATGCATCGCCGGCATCCACTACAACTACTCGCTCGACGAGCGGTTGTGGCGCGTACTGGCCGACAACGAACCGAACCCTAAGCAGCTGGGCGCCAAGGCCTATCAATCGGAAGCCTACCTGGCCACGATCCGCAACTTCCGCCGCTACAGCTGGCTGCTGATGTATTTGTTCGGCGCCTCGCCGGCGCTGTCGGCCGGCTTCCTGCGCGGCCGCCCGCACCAGCTCGAACAGCTGTCGGACGACACCCTGTACCTGCCGTACGCCACCAGCCTGCGCATGAGCGACCTCGGCTATCAGAACGATGCCCAGTCCGGCCTGCGCCCGCACGAGAACTGCCTCGACAGCTACGTGGCGGCGCTGACCCGCGCGGTCAACCAGCCGTATGCGCCCTATGCCGAGCTCGGCACCAAGCGCGACGGCGAGTGGATCCAGCTCAGCACCAACGTGCTGCAAATCGAAAACGAGTACTACGCCACCATCCGCCCCAAGCGCGTGATCCAGACCGGCGAGCGGCCGATCCAGGCGCTGTGCGCGCGCGGCGTGCAATACATCGAAGTGCGCTGCATGGACGTCGATCCGTTCGAACCGGTCGGCATCAGCGTGGCAGCCGGGCGCCTGCTCGACGCCTTCCTGCTGTTCTGCGCACTGGAAGAAAGTCCGGCCATCACGCCCGAAGAAGGCGCGCGCCACACCGCCAACTTTGCGCGCACGGTCAAGGAAGGCCGCCGCCCGGGCTTGCTGCTCGACGGCGACCACGGCCCGGTCGCGCTGGCGCAGTGGGGCGAAGAGCTGCTCGAACGCATCCGCCCGGCCGCCGAACTGCTCGACAGCCTGCGCGGCGACACCGCCCACGCGGACAGCCTGCGCGCGCAAGCGGTCAAGCTGGCCGACCCGTCGCTCACGCCGTCAGCGCAGGTGCTGGTCGCCCTGCGCGAACACGGCAACTCGTTTGCCGCCTTCGGCCTGGCCCAAAGCGAAAAGCACGCCGCCTACTTCCGCAGCGCGGCCCCGGGCGCAGCGGAAGCCGCCGCGCTGGACGCCATGGCGGCCGAATCGCTGGCCGAGCAGGCCGCCATGGAAGCGGCGCCGCGCATCGATTTCGACGCTTACGTGGACGCTTACCGCAACAGCAACTTGTGCCACTCCACTCCCGGCTGCGACTGAACACCGAGGCCCGAGCGTGCTAACTTTCTACAACGAACTGCACGCCCAACACCGGGGCCGCCACGAATTTTTCCGTGGCGCCCTGGTGCCGTGCTTTGAAAAACCGGAACGGGCCGACTCGGTGCTGGCCGAACTGGGCCGTCGCGGCCTGTGCCGCATCGTCACGCCGCAGGGCGTACCGCTGATGTCGCTCGAACGGATCCACACACCGCGCTACCTGCACTTCCTGCGCACCGCCTGGAGCGAGTGGCTGGCACTCGACCCGGCCAATGCCGGACGCGACGCCTTTCCGTCGGTGTGGCCGGTGCGCTCGCTGCGCCACGACATCGAACCGGACAATTTTACGGCCCGCATGGGCCTGTACTCGATGGACGGTGGCACGCCACTGACGGCCGGCACCTGGACCGCCGCCAAGACCGGCGCCGACTGCGCGGTCAACGCCGCCCACGCGCTGCGCCTGGGCGAACGCGGCGCCTTTGTGCTGAGCCGCCCGCCCGGCCACCATGCCGGTAAGGATTTTTTTGGCGGCTACTGCTTCCTCAACAACGCCGCCCTGGCGGCGCAGCACATGCTCGATGACGGCGCCCGCAAGGTGGCCATCCTCGACATCGACTACCACCACGGCAACGGCACCCAGAGCATTTTCTACGACCGCAGCGACGTGCTGTTCGTCTCGATCCACGCCGACCCGCGCAGCGAATACCCGTTTTACCTCGGCCACGCCGACGAGCGCGGCGACGGCTCGGGCCACGGTTTCAACATGAATTTGCCGCTCCCGCAGGGCAGCTCGGCCAAGGCGTGGTTTGCGGCGCTGGAGACGGCCTGCATCCGCCTGGGCAGCTTCGGCGCGGACGCGCTGGTGGTGTCGCTGGGCGTGGATACGTTCGCGGGCGATCCGCTGTCGCGGTTTGCCTTGCAAAGCGCCGATTACCTGAAGATCGGCGAGCGGCTGGCCTATCTGAATGTGCCCACCGCGTTCATCTTCGAAGGCGGCTATGCGGTCAAAGAGCTGGGCGTGAACGTGGTAAACGTGCTGGAAGGGTTCGAGACGGCGCTGTAACCGCGCCGCCCCGTTTTTACTTTTTACTTAATAGACGTCGCGGCGGTAACGACCGGTCTCGATCAGGTCGTCGAGCGCGGCGCGGCCGATCATTTCTTCCAGCGCCGCATCCACGCCGCCAGCCATGCCCTGCAAGCTGCCGCACACGTACAGCACCGCGCCGTCGGCCAGCCAGTCGCGCAGCACGTCGGCGCGCACGTGCATGCGGTCCTGCACATACTCGCCACCGGTCACGTCGCGCGAAAACACCAGGTCGAGTTCCGGCAGCATGCCTGCCGCGCGCCAGCCGGCGATCTCCTGCGCGCAGATGCTGTCGAACTCGCGCTGGCGCTCGCCGAAGATCAGCCAGTTGCGCTGCTGCCCGGCCTGCACCCGCGCCCGCAGGTGCGAGCGCAAACCGGCCATGCCGGAGCCGTTGCCGATGTAGATCGCCGGCCGCGCCTCGGTGTGCATGTCGAACGCCGGATTGGCGATCAGCCGCACCCGCACTTCGTCGCCCACCTGGGCATGTTGCGTGAGCCAGCCCGAGGCCAGGCCCAGCGCCGGACCGGATGCGCCTTCATAACGCACCTGGCGCACCAGCAACTGCAGCACGCCATCGCTTGGCAGCGAGGCCAGCGAATAGCGGCGCGGCGCTACCGGCGTCGATGCGGCTACCTGCGTTGCCTGTGCCCCTGGCGATGCGGCCTGTGTCTCTGGCGACGCTGCCGCTACCGGTGCACCGGTCGGCGTGTAATGGCCAGGCCAGATATCGGCCAGCGCGCCGGGGCGCCAGTCGGCCGCAGGGTCGCCGGACAGGGTGATCTCGTACAGGCCATCGCCCACGCTGCCCGGGTTGAGCAGCTCGCGACCGACAATGCGCCAGCTGGCGTAATCGGTATCGGCCACGGCCGCCGACAAGGCCAGTTCCGGCGCCTCCGAAGCCGAGCCGCCGATCAGCGCATGCAAGGTGCCCGACCAGCGCGCCAGCGCGCCGGCATCGCCGTTATCGACCTCGATGGTCGGATGCAGCGCTTGCGCGCCCATGGTGCGCAGGCGCGCGTCGAGCGCGTGGCCGAAGCCGCAGAACTGCGCATAGTTGCGGTCGCCCAGCGCCAGCACCGCGTACTGCATGTGCGCCAGCTCTTCGGCGGCCGTGTGCAGCAGGCGGTTGAAACGGCGCGCGGCGTCGGGTGGCTCGCCCTCGCCGAAACTGCTGGCGACGAACAGCGCGCGCTTGTACTTGACCAGCTGCGGCGGCGTGAGTTTTTCCAGCGAATGCACGTGCACCGCCACGCCGGCCGCCTGCAGCGCTGCAGCGCTTTGCAGCGCCAGGCGCTCGGCCGCACCGGTCTGGCTGGCGTAGGCCAGTAACACGGCGTCCGCACCCGCAGCGACCGTACCGGCGCCGCCGGCGGCAAATTTCTTGCGTTCGGCAGCGGCGCTGCGTTTTTGCTTGCGCCGGTTCAGGTACAACATCCAGCCGGTGATGGCAAAGCCGGGCAAGGCCAGGCTGATGAGGAACATCACGATCCTGCCCGGCATGCCGAAGAAGCTGCCCACGTGCAGCGCATAGATCGACGCCTGCGCCTGGCCGCCCACCGTCATCTCCGCGTACGGCTCGTTCTTGATCATGGCGCCGGTCTGCTGGTTGAGCGCCATGCGGCCGCGCGCGCGCACGTGCGGCGCATCTTTCGCAGTCCAGACGATTTGCAGCGGCGCGGTGGCGCGTTCGGGTATGCGCAGGAACGCCATGCGCCAGTTGGGCGCGGCGCCTTCGAACGTGGCCCAGCTGGCGGCCAGGTCCACCGGTGGCGGCTTGACACCCTTGGCCGGCTTGGGTCCGGGTACTTCGCGCGCTACGCGCGTCACACCGAGCCAGCCATCGACCGTGCTGCGCACCACGTCGAAACTCCAGTACACGCCGGTCAGTGTGAAGATCACGTAACCGAGCATCATCCAGGTGCCCACTACCGAGTGCAAGCCCCACAGGAACGAACGGCCTTTCAGGCGCAGATCGAGCTTGAGCCAGGCGCGCCAGTCGCCAGCGCGGCGCGGCCAGCGCAAATACAGGCCGCTCAGCGACAGTCCCAGCAGGCATAGCGCCAGGATGCCGAGCGCGATGCGGCCGGCGTCGCGCGGCAGCAGCAGGTGGCGGTGCAGCGAATCGACCCACTCGAACACTTCGTCGTAATGCAGCGGCGGCAGCAGCGCGCCGGTGTACGGGTTCAGGAAAATCGCCTCGCCGCGCTGTTCGCCCTTGGCAGGGGCCAGGCCCACGCGCGCGGTGCTGCCCGGCTCCGAATAAATGATGATGCTGGCGATGCGCGCATCCGGGTGCAGGACCTTGGCGGCAGCGGCGATCTGCGGTGGCGTCAGCACCGGCGCATCCTGCACCGCGATATTGCGCACGCCGGGATTGAGGAAGTCGAGCAGCTCTTCGCGGAACGACAGGATCGAACCGGTCAGCCCGATCAGGATCAGGATGGTGCCGGCGGTGATGCCGACAAACCAGTGCAGCTGGAACCAGAGCTTTTTCACAGGGCCACCTTCACCGCGGCAAAAACAACGGAAATGGCGGAAGCGGCAAGGTTCAGGCGGTTCGGCTGGTGCATGGAAGGCAGACAAAGAGGGGGAATGTCGCCATTCTATAGGTAATAGGAATCATTATCAATTACGCCGAGATAATGTCACCCGTGCGCGCTGCAAAAAAAATATACTGTCGCTTATGTCAACTGCGCTCCCACTCCCCATCACCGCCGAGGCAGAACAGTTCAAGCTGTTCATCTCCAGCGTCAGCGATTACGCCATCTACATGCTCTCGCCCGATGGCATCGTCTGCAGCTGGAATGCCGGCGCCCAGCGTTTCAAGGGCTATACGGAGGCGGAAATCGTCGGCCGTCATTTTTCGTGTTTTTACACGGAAGAAGACCGCGCCGCCGGGCGCCCGGCGCAGGTGCTGCACCAGGCGGCGCAGGCGCGCTTCGAGGACGAGGGCTGGCGCGTGCGCAAGGACGGCACGCGCTTCTGGGCCAGCGTGGTGATCGACCCGGTGCGCGCCAGCGACGGCGCCCTGATCGGCTTTGCCAAGATCACGCGCGACGTTACCGAGCGCCGGCGCGCCGACGAAAGCCTGGCGCAGGCCAAGGAGGCGCTGTTCCAGTCGCAAAAGCTGGAAGCCATCGGCAAGCTCACGGGCGGCATCGCCCACGACTTCAACAACCTGCTCAACGTGATCACCAATGGCCTCGACCTGCTGCGCGTGGTTAATGACCGGCAGGCGCAGAACAAGACCATCGACAGCATGGAGCGCGCCGCCAAACGTGGCGCCAGCCTCACCCAGCAACTGCTGGCGTTTGCGCGCCAGCAGCCGTTGAAACCGGAACGGGTCAATCTCAACCGCGCCATCAACAGCTTCGAGGCGGTGCTGCGGCGCGCGATCCGCAGCTCGATCCGGCTCGAGATGCAACTTGCCTCCATCCTGCCCGACGTGATGACCGACCTGACGCAGTTCGAGTCGGCGCTATTGAACCTGGTGGTCAACGCGCGCGACGCCATCGATGCGAACGGCACGATCACGCTCACGACAGCAGTCGATGGCGCCAGTGTGGTGGTGTCCGTGCGCGACACCGGCGCCGGCATGACCGAAGCGGTGGCGCAGCGCGCGGTGGAGCCGTTCTTCACCACCAAGGAAGTGGGCAAAGGTTCCGGCCTGGGCCTGTCGCAGGTGTACGGGTTGATGCAGCAGGCCGGCGGCAACCTGGCAATTACCTCCACCCCGGGCGCGGGCGCCTGCATCACGCTGCGCTTCCCGGCGCTCGCCTACGCGCCGCAGGAGGCGGACGGCGACGAAGCGGTGGAAAAAGTGCTGATCGTGGACGACCAGCCCGACGTGCTGGACATGGCCAGCCACCTGTTCTCCAGCCTGGGCTACCAGGTGCTGGCGGCCAACAACGGCCAGGAGGCGCTCGATACCTTGCGCCGCCATCCCGACGTTTCGATCCTGTTCAGCGACGTGGTCATGCCCGGCATGAGCGGCATCGAGCTGGCCAAGAGCGCGGTGAGCTACCTGCCAGCGCTCAAGGTGATTCTGGCCTCGGGCTATGTCACGTCGGCGCTGCAGCAGGACCACCCCGACCTCGACCAGTTCCAGCTGATCGGCAAACCGTACCGGCTGTCGGACGTGATCCGCAAACTCAAGCTGATCAGCGCTTAGCGACTTCCCTCCCCTGGGTCCAGCCACGCGACAATGGTGGCGATCATCTCGTCGGCATCGACCGGCTTTGAAATGAAACCATCCATGCCGGCCGCCAGGCATTCGCCGCGCTCGGCCTGGGTGACGCCCGCGCTCATGGCCAGGATCGGCGTGCACACGCCGCGTTCGCGCAGCAGGCGCGTGGCCTCGTAGCCGTCCATCACCGGCATTTGCACGTCCATCAGGATGATGTCGAACGGCGCCTGCGCCATGGCCAGCAGTTCCAGCGCATCGCGGCCGTTTTCCGCCACCGTCGGTGTGGCGCCGGCCAGTTCCAGCAGGCGCGAAGCGACCAGCTGGTTGATAGGGTTGTCCTCCACCAGCAGCAGGCGCCGGCCCGCCAGCGGCCTGGCCTGGTGCTGCGGGGCCTCGGCGGTCGGTTCGCCGGGGCCATCATGCTGGCCGGGATCGGCCAGTTGCGCCAGCAGCCGCAGCAAGGCGCGGCGGGTGACCGGCTTGGCCACCGCGCCGTCGAACAGGGCATCGTCGAACGCCGGTCCGGCCGGCGCATGCATCAGCACCAGCTGCATGCCGGCCGCGCGCGCCGCCGCCCGCAGGCGTTCGGGCGCGGCCGCGTACAGGCCCGCGCTGACCAGCGCCACGCCGCTGTGCGCGCCGTCCTCGGCCTGCTGGTGTAGCCAGGCGATGGCTGCATCGACGGTATTGGCGCTGTGCGCCGGCAGCGCGTAAAACGCGGCGTTCTGCAGCAGCGCCTTGAGCGATGCCAGGTGGGCGTCGATGAACAGCAGCGGGCCGGCGGCCACTGCTGGCAGCAGCGGTTCGGGCTCCGGCCCCGGATCGGGCGCCAGAGCCACCGGCAGCGTGACCGTAAACTCGGCGCCGGCGCCGGTCGCGCTGGTGACCGCGATATTGCCCTTCATCAGCGCCACCAGCTTGCGCGAAATGGTCAGTCCCAGGCCGGTGCCGCCGTACTTGCGCGAGGTGGACATGTCGGCCTGCTCAAACGGCTGGAACAGGCGCTGCTGCTGGTCCGCCGACATGCCGATGCCGGTGTCGCGCACGGTGATCGCCAGCTCGTCGCCATGCAGCGCCAGGCTTACCACCACTTCGCCGGCAGCGGTGAATTTCAGGGCGTTGTTGACCAGGTTGGTGATGATCTGGCGCATGCGCATGGCGTCGCCGACGAGCCGTTCCGGGAAGTCGGCCGGCACCACGATGGCCAGCTCCACCCCGGGCTTGCGGCCCGAGGACAGCATGGCCGCTTCGGCGGCCTCGACCAGGCCGTGGGTGTCGAACGCTTCGTGCTCGATCTGGATCTTGCCCGCTTCGATCTTGGAAAAGTCGAGGATATCGTTGATGATGTGCAGCAGCGAACGGCCGCACGACTCGATCAGTTCCAGGTAGCCGCGCTGCTCGCCGGTCAGGCGGGTATTGCCGAGCAAATGCGAGGCGCCCAGCACCGCGTTCATCGGCGTGCGGATCTCGTGGCTCATGTTGGCGACAAATTCGCTCTTGGCGCGGTTGGCCGCTTCGGCCAGTTTTTCGTTGGCTGCCTGGGCGATCTCGATCTGCTTGCGCGCGGTGATGTCGGTGACCAGGATGTGGAAGCCGCGCACCGGGCCGTCGCCATCGGCGTCGGGAATGTAATCGGTCATGAAGTGCTGCGGCCAGCCGGGGCGGTCGAACGCTTCCTCGAAATGCACGGTGGCGCCGTCGAGCACGCGCGCGATGCGGCCGCGCAGCACGCCGTATACATCGTCACCCAGCACCTCGGCCATGTGATGCCCGATCATGGCGTCCGGAGCAATGCCCAGGATGCGCTGGTGGGCGTGGTTGGCAAAACGGTAGACGTGGTCGCGATCGACATACGCGATCAGCGCCGGACTGTTGTTGGCGATGGTGCGCAGGAATTTTTCGCTGTCGTGGGCCTTGCGCTGCGCCGCGCGCTCCTGCTCCTCGCTGCGCGACTTGGCGGCCAGCGACGCTTCGAGCGCCTCGGTACGCTGCGCCACCTTGTGTTCGAGCGCGGCGTTGAGGGTATTGAGTTCGTCGCGCTTTTGGGCGAGGCGCGCCAGCAGCGCGTCGAACGCGCCGGTGAGCGTGTGCACTTCGTAAAAGCCGCCGCGCACCGACAGCGTGGCGCCATTGGTGTCATCCTGGTCGGTACTGGCGCCGATGGCCGCTGCCGCCTCGGCTGCGGCCAGGAGCGGCGCGGTCAGTTTGCGTGCCAGCAGCCAGCCGCCCACCGAAAATAGCAGCGTGAGCACGATGCCGCTCTGGTAGATGCGGCGCTGCATATTGACCACATGGGCATACGCGGTATCGGCCTGCTGGCGCGCCAGCACGGTCCAGCCCAGGCCCGGGTAATCGCCCTTGCCGTGGGTGGCGTAGCGCGCCGTGATATAGCGTTTGCCATCGACCCATTGCAGCTCGGTGGCCACCGGCGACGCCGCCGGCGCGCCGGGCGCCAGCCGTTCGAGCCGGTTGCCGACCGCGTCGTCGGGTCCCATCAGCACGGTGCCGTCGGCCGCCAGCACCATGATCTCCACCGGACGGTCGGCCACCGGCGCGTTGAACATGCGCCCCAGCTGGCCGATCCAGCCCCAGCTCAGGTGCGCGCCCAGCACGCCGGGCGCTACACCACCGGGCGTGGCCAGGCGCACCGGAAAAGCCAGATCGACGAAGCGCTGCGGATTGCCGCGGTCGAGCGGCAAATGCTTGGCCAGCAGCTTGGCGTCGTGGACATCGTGGACGAAGATGCCCTTGACGGCGTCGCTGAACCACGGCCGCTTCGAGACGTCCACGCCTTCGAGCAGGCCGCCGGTGCTGGCCACGACCTTGCCATCGGCACCGGCCAGGCCGATCCACGCGTACTGCGGGGCGGAGCTCTGCACCTGTTCGAGCAGCTCGCGGCGGGCGGCGGTGGCGCGGCCGGCATAGGCGGGGTCGCGGTCGATGCGCTCGGCCAGCTGGCGCACTTCCAGATAGCGCGTGGCCATGTTGTCGTCGATCATATCGGCCGCCGTGCGGGCCCGCTCGGCCAGGATCTCGCCGACCGTGCGCTTGATGTCGGTGGTGGCGATGCCGCCCACGATCCACACCATCAGGCCCGTGACCAGCAGCGTGGCGGCCACGATCACGATCGTCAGCAGGGTGCTGAGGCCGGGCAGGCGGCGGCTGTCGCGCAAACTCATGGGGATCACCGGTGTGAATGTCTTGGGAGAAAAGTCTAACACACGGCCTGTGGCGCGGATGGCCAGGGCGACATGCAAAAAACAGATAACCACGGCAAAAATCATTCGTTCCTTCTGCGCGGCTTGCACCTTTATAGTGCGCAGATTATCGACTTGCCATGATTGCTGCCCATGTTTTCTTCCAGCCTCCCCCTGACCCCGCTGCGCCTGACCCTGGCGGTGGCTGCCGCCCTGCCGCTGCTGGCCAGCGCCCAGACCGATGCACCCTCTGACATGGCCCGCGTGACCGTCACCGGCTCGAATTTGCGTGTGACACAGAAGGAAGGCGCCAGCGCGGTCCAGGTGCTCACCGCCAAGGACCTGGCCGCCACCGGCAAGACCGCCGTGGCCGACGTGCTGCGCGCGATTTCCGCCAACAGCGGCAACAGCTATAACGAGCAGTACACGGGCAGCTTCTCGGCCGGCACGGCCGGCCTGTCGCTGCGCGGCCTGGGCCAGAAGAACACGCTGATCCTGGTGAACGGCAAGCGCGTGGCCAGTTTCGCCACCGCGCAAAACCTGCAGGAGACCTTTGTCGATCTCAACAGCCTGCCGATGGAGGCGGTGCAGCGCATCGAGATCCTCAAGGACGGCGCCTCGTCGGTGTACGGCTCGGACGCGGTGGCGGGCGTGGTCAACATCATCCTGTACCAGCAGTTCACCGGCACCGAGATCAAGGCACAGGCGGGCAGCTCCACCGAAGGCACGGGCCAGACCGAAAAAAGCGTGGCGCTGAAAACCGGCTTCGGCGACCTCGATCGCGATGGCTACAGCGTGGTGCTGTCGGCCGACGCGATGGAACGCGACAAGCTGCAGCAAAGCGATGTGGCCTGGATGGCCGGCAGCGACTTCCGCAACTACAAGAATGGCACGCTGGCGTGGGTGCCCACCAATTACTACGGTACCGACCCTACCCGGCTGCTCGGCGGCGCCCAGGGCCCGCTGCAACTGGTGCCCTACGACGCCATCACCCCGGGCAAGGCCGGCACCGTGCTGGCGTATAACCCGGCCCAATATAAAACCCTGATCCCGGGCGTGAAACGCGTGCACACGGCGCTGCTGGGCACCGCGCGGCTCGATGCCGACACCGACGTTTACGCCGACCTGCTGTACGGTTATTCGAGCGCCGCGCAAACCTTCAGCGCGCCGCTCACGGTGGGCACCGGCCTGCGCGCGTGGAACAACGCCACCCAGTCGCTCGACGATATCGCCGTCACGCTGCCGGTGGGACACCTGAACAATCCGGGCGCCACGCCGGTGGCCATCAACGCCACCCTGTTCGACCTCGGTCCGCGCATGAAGGTGGGCCGGGTGGACTTTTACCGCGCGCTGACCGGCGTCAAAGGCACGGCGGCCGGCTGGACCTACGACGCATCGATCGGCCGCTCGGGCAGCAAGCTCAAGGAGACGGTGGATAATTTTGTGAATCGCTACGTGTTCCAGGACGTGCTGGCCAGCGGCGGCTACAACTTCGCCAACCAGTCGGCCAACAGCGAAGCGGTGCGCCAGGCCCTGCGCCTGTCCACGCTGCGCCCGGCGGAATCGACGCTGACCACGGTGGACTTCTCGGCCTCGCGCGATCTGTTCGCGCTGCCGGCCGGCACGGTGGGATTCGCATTCGGCGCCCAGTGGCGGCGCGAGGAAATGGATTCCAACACGTCCACCTTTGTCTTGAGCGGCACCGAGCTGCGCCCGGCGATCAACATCATCAAGGGCCAACGCAATGTCTCGGCGCTGTTTGCCGAGTTTAACGTGCCGCTGCGCCAGGACCTGAACCTGAACCTGGCCGGCCGCGCCGACCGCTACGACGATTTCGGCAGTTCGTTCTCGCCCAAGGTGAGCCTGCGCTACGAGCCGTTCAACTGGCTGCTGCTGCGCGGTACGGCCTCGCGTGGCTTCCGCGCGCCGTCGCTGCCGGAAAGCACCAACAGTACGGCGGTCAGTTACGCCAGCGTGCTCGATCCGCGCGATCCGGTCTCGCCCACCCAGGCACGCGGCATCACCAACATCACGCGCGCCAATACCAATCTGAGCCCGGAGCGGTCGAACAACCTGAACCTGGGCGTGGTGATCGCACCGACCAAGAACAGCAGCATCGGCCTCGATTACTACCGGATCCGCCAGAAAGACGTGATCGGCACCGAAACCGCCGACACCATCATCGCCAACGAAGCCACCGCGCCACAGAACATCGTGCGCGGCGTCGATGGCCGCATTTTGACCTTGTACCGCCAGTACGCGAACCAGGGCGAACGCCACGTGTCGGGACTCGACCTCGACGCCCGTTATAAATTCATCGGCGGTGGCTGGGGCAATCTCACCATCAACGGCCAGCTGAGCCGGGTATTGAAATTCGAAGCGCCGCTGTCCACCGGCGCCAGACTGACCGACGGCGCCGGCACCAACTACTTCGGCTCGATACCGAAATGGCGCGGCGTGACGGCGGCCACCTGGGACATCGGCCAGTGGTCGAACACCGTGACCTGGAACTACACCGACGGCTACGAACAAACCACGCGCAAGGGCGACACCGTGGCGCCGATCGGCACACTGGACCTGAACCTGGCGTGGCGGGTGACGCCGCAAACTTCGGTGGGACTGGTCGTGTCGAACCTGACCGACAAGCGGCCGTCGTGGGATTCGTCCACGGCATTCTTCGACTACACCCAGGCCGACCCGCGCGGGCGCTTTGCTTCACTCAAGCTGTCGCACAAGTTCTGATGTTTTGACTGGCGACCAGGCCCGCTTCGGCGGGCCTTATTTTTTTGCAGCTTCCGCAGCCAGCGTTTGCTCCAATCGCTGCTGGCCCTTGGCCGCGTAGTCGCGGCAGGCCTGGCGGTCGATGAAGGCGGTATTGCCTTCGGCCGGCTGGCGCGCCTTGCGCTGCCACAGGTTGCTGGCCTCCGGGTGGGCGGACACCAGGATGTCGCAATCGAATCCCGCCACCGTGGCGATCGATTTTTTCACATCCGCCAGCGCGGTCGGATACAGCGGATCGCCGCTGTAGCGGAACTTGCCGTCGCTGATCGCGGAGAGGCTGTCGGCATATACCATGGCGGCAGTCTTGCCGCCCTCCGTGGACTGCCAGGTCCAGCTGGTGCCGCCCTGGGTGTGGCCGGGCGTGTAGTGGGCAGTGACAGCCAGCGGACCCACCCTCACTACCTCGCCATCGCGCACGGCGCGGGTATTGGCCACCGCCGCCAGCGGCGTGGTGAGCATCTCGTATTGCGGGTCGCCCCGGCTCTTGCTGCCGGTGCGCAGCATGGCTGCGCCGTGCACGCTGGCCAGCACGGCGGCGCCGGTCATTTTCTGCAACTCGGCGATACCGCCCGCGTGGTCGAAATGCTCGTGCGAGTTGAGGATGATTTTAATGTCCTCGAGCTTGAAGCCCAGCTGGCGTATGTGCGCGGCGATGGCCGCCGGGGCATTCGGGCCGGCGCCGTCGATCAGGATATGTCCCTGCTTCGACGTGATCAGCACGGAACTGAGGCCCTCGGTGCCCACGTAATACGTGTTGCCGAACAGGGCGAACGGCTCTTGCGGGCCGTCCCAGTCGGCGGCGCAGACGGACAGGGCTGGCAGCGCTACCAGCAGGGTGGGCAACAGGCGTTTCATGGAATCTCCGTGGAATATGTGCGACGAATGACACCATTGTGCGACATATGTCACATAAACGTCAAGCCTCGGCCGAATACCGTGCTGTCACAACTTCTTACAAATATCGCTTGCGATTAAATCGCACACTATGTATAGTGATGTTCATGGGCGCTACGCAAATATAAAGACGCAGCGCCAAAGTGAAACAACGCATTAAAATTGAAAAGTTGTTCCCTCATTCACCGTAGTCTCTGAAAGGAATACATCATGTCGATCGAAAAAGTTCTCTACCGCGCAACCGCCACCGCTACCGGCGGCCGTGAAGGCAAAGCCGTCTCGTCGGACAACGTGCTGGACGTCAAACTGACCACCCCGAAAGAACTGGGCGGCGCAGGTGCAGCCGGTACCAACCCTGAGCAACTGTTCGCAGCCGGCTACTCGGCCTGCTTCCTGGGCGCGATGAAATTCGTCGGCGGCCGCGACAAGATCGCCGTGCCAAGCGACGTGTCGATCGAAGGCACCGTGGGCATCGGCGCCATTCCGACCGGCTTCGGCATCGAAGTGGAACTGAAAATCTCGCTGCCAGGCCTGGACCGCGACACCGCGCAGAAACTGGTGGACGCTGCCCACATCGTGTGCCCTTACTCGAACGCCACCCGTGGCAACATCGACGTCACGCTGACCATCGTCTAAGCTCAGCCGCAGTACCGCAAAAGCCGGCATTCGCAAGGATGCCGGCTTTTTTCACATACAATTATCGTTTCGCATACTTCCGGGACGCACATGATTGAGTGGCAATGGTTACCCTTTGACGACATCCCCGCGCGCGACTGGTACGAGGTGCTGCGCCAGCGCCAGCAGGTGTTCATCCTCGAACAAACCTGCCTGTATCCCGACATCGACGGTCTCGATCCCCACTGCCACCACCTGATGGCGTGGCGCGAGGTCGATGGCCAGCGCGTGTTGCAGGCAAGCTTGCGGGTGCTGCCGCCAGGCCTCAAATACGACGAGATGTCGATCGGCCGCGTGCTCACCACGCAGGCTGCGCGCGGTACCGGCATCGGCCGCGCCCTGCTCGACCACGCCATGCCGCTGGTCGATGCGCTGTACCCGCGCGACGCCTGCCGCATCGGCGCCCAGGCGCACCTGGAAAAATTCTATGGCGGCTATGGTTTTGTCACCGTGACCGACCCGTACGACGAGGACGGCATCATGCACATCGACATGCTGCGCCCTGCTTCAGTCACTTCCTAAAACGTCAGCATGAAGCGCGCGCCGGCGCCGACCGGCCGCGCATAGCGCACCGTGCCGCCGTTGGCGTGCACCAGGTGCCGCACCATGGCCAGGCCGATGCCACGGCCCTGCTTCTTGGTCGAGAAAAACGGCGTGAAGATGTGCGCGGCCAGCGCTGCCGGCACGCCGGGGCCATTGTCGGCCACCTCGATGCGCAGCCGCCCGCCCCGGCTCAGGCGCGCCGTGACAGTGGCCTGCGGCTGTGTCACTCCCGCCGCGGCTGCCGCCTCGGCTGAATTTTTCAGCAGGTTGATCAGCGCCTGTTCCAGCTGGCCCGCATCGATTACCGCTTCCAGCGACGCCGGTTCCACCGCAAACACCACCTGCCCACCCATGGCTTCCCAGCCTGGCGCCACCAGCGCCGCCAGCCGCGCGAACTCCGCTGCCAGCGCCACCCGTTGCGGTTGCGCCGCCGGCACCGTGGACAGGCTGCGGTAGCTGGCCACGAAATCGACCAGGCTGGCGGCGCGGCGCGCAATCGCATCGAGCGCGGTATCGAGGTCGGCGTGGATATCGGCGGGCAGCGTGGCTGCCGCGTCGTCGAGCAAGCCGCACGCGGTGCGCGACAGCGAGGCCACCGGCGTCAGCGAATTCATGATTTCGTGGGTGAGCACCTGTACCAGTTCGCGCCAGGCGTTCAGCGCTTCCGCTTCCAGTTCGCTTTCCACCGGCATCAGCGCCACCAGCCGCTGCGGCGCGCCGTGCAGCGCCAGCGCGGAGACAGCCACCAGCGCCCGCTCGGCGCCGCGCTCGGTGTCGAAGCTGACCAGCTGACGCTGTCCCACCGGCTGCGCCGCCAGCAGCTCGCGCAGCGCCGCTGGTGCGCTGGCGCGGCCCGGCGCCAGCAGGCGGCGCGCACTGCCGTTGAGCGGCGCCAGCGCGCCGGCGCCGCTGGCGTGGTCGAGGCGGAACAGCGCGATCGGTGCATGTTCGAGGCGCGCTTCCAGCGCGAGCAGCGCTGCCAGCTTGTCGTCGCGATCACTGGGGGACGCAGCGCCACCGCCGGCGGCCTCCATGCGCGGCGGGCGGCGGCCCAGCGCTTGCAGGCAGCGCCATAGCAGTGCGGCCGGCATCAGGCCGAGCAGCGCGCACAGCACGATGCGGCGTGGCTCGGGTGTGAGCGCGTCGGCCGCCACGGCCAGCGCCAGCAGCGCTGCCACGCTTGCCACCACACCCAGCTTCTGCCGGCGTTCAGATGCCATGCTTGCCCAGCTTGCGGTACAACGCGGCGCGGCTGATGCCCAGCGTTTTGGCGGCGTGACTGATATTGCCATTGAACCGCGCCAGCGTGCTGGCAATGGCGTTGCGCTCGAGCGCGTCCAGCGTGCCATCATGATCTGTGCAGGATGGGGCGAACGCGGGCGCTAACGTGCTGGCGTTGATACCGCCGTTGGTGCCATCGGTGCCGCCGCTGGCGTTGGCATCGGCGTTCGTGCTGCCGTTGATGGCGGCCGGCGTGATGGTGGCAGCCGGCAGCGCCGGGCCGCCCAGCGCGAAATCGGCCAGCCCATATTGCGCGCCCTGCCCCAGGATCACCGCCCGTTCGCACGCATGGCGCAGCGCGCGCACATTGCCGGGCCAGTCGTGGCGCACCAGGCTGTCGAGCGCGGCGCCAGCCACCGTGCGCGCGGGACGTCCGTACTGCGCTTCGTACATCTTCAGGTAATGCGCCAGCAGCAGTGCGATATCGTCGCGCCGCGCGCGCAGCGGCGGCACGCGCAGCACGATGGTATTGAGGCGGAACAGCAGGTCGGGCCGGAACACGGCCGGATCGAACAGCCGCGCCTCGTCGAGGTTGGTGGCGCTGATGATGCGCACGTCGATCGCTTCAGGCTTGTCGGCGCCGATCGGCGTCACTTCGCGCCGCTCCAGCGCCGTCAACAGCTTGGCCTGGGCGGCCAATGGCATGTTGCCGATCTCGTCGAGGAACAGTGAGCCGCCGCGCGCGGCCTGGAAGCGTCCGGCGCGGTCGGCGCGCGCGTCGGTGAAAGCGCCCTTGCGGTGGCCGAACAATTCGCTCTCGAACGTCGATTCGGGCAGCGCGCCCATGTCCACCGCCAGCAGCGTGCCGGCGGCGCGGCGCGACTGGGCGTGGATCGCGCGCGCCACCAGTTCCTTGCCCACGCCGTTTTCACCGAGCACCATCACGTTTGCTTCGGTGGGCGCCACGCTGGCGATCAGCGCGTTCAGTTCGCGCATCGCGTTCGATTCGCCCATCAGCTCCGAGGGAGCTGCCGGTGCGCGCACGGCAGCGCGGCGGGCCAGTGCCTGGTCCACCGTGGCGACCAGGCGCTCGTTGTCCCATGGCTTGGTGATGAAATCCACCGCGCCGCGCTGCAGCGCTGCTACCGCCAGCGGCACGCCGGCATAGGCGGTCATGGCAATGACCGCCGGCGGTTTCGGCTGCGCGCGCAGCAGGTCGAGCAGCACCAGGCCTTCGGCGCCATCGATGCAGCCGGGCGTAAAATTCAAATCGAGCAGCACCACGTCCGGTACGCCCTGGCCCAGCAACGCCGGCAGCCCGGACGGATCGCCGAGCGTGGCCACGGCGCCATGGCGGCGGCGCAGCAGCAGGCGGGCGGCGGTGGCGACATCGGGGTCGTCGTCGAGGATCAGGATGTGGGCGGACATGCGGTCATTCTAGCAGCGCGCCAGCCGTGCGGGGACGGCCCCGGCGCCGGTTGGCGGATGCCGCCACCACCACTGTCCATCTGCGAACAGCGCGCGGTGTTCGATACCGGACACCTGTTCCCGCCACACCCGCACAACCCGCATGAATCCTTGCGTGCACCGCATGGCACACGCCTTGCTGTACGTCCGCCATGCACAGCAAAAAAAATTCACCGGCCCCCACCACCTTGCCTGCCAGCGGTGCGGCCATGGACACCATCGTCCCGCGCCGGCGCGGACGCCGCCTTGCCATCGGTGCCGCCATCGCGCTGACCTTGCTGATCGCTGGATATGCGCTGTGGTCGATGCTGCCGCGCGGTCTGCGTGTCGATGGCGCCGACCTGCGCATCGGCCAGGTAACGCGCGGCGTGTTCATCGACGACATCGTCGTGCGCGCCAGCGCCGAACCGCTGCATTCGGTGATCCTCGACGCGGTGGAATCGGGCCGGGTGGAGGAAGTGCTGGCGGTCGATGGCGCGCTGGTCAAGCAGGGCGAGCTGCTGTTTCGCATCTCGAATCCGCAGCGCCACCTGGAACTGCTGGCGCGCCAGTCCGAACACGCGGTGAGCATCTTCAATCTCTCCAATTTGCGGGTGGCGCAGGAAGCCAGCGCCAGCGACCACCGGCGCCGCCTGGATGACCTGCGCTTCAACCTGGAGCAGGCGCAAAAACGCCACGACCGCAATGTACTCCTGGCTGCGCAGGGGTTTATCTCCAGCGTGGCGCTCGAGGAATCGCACGATGCATTGCGCCAGCAACGGCACCTGCTGGCGCAGCAGGAACGGGCCACCACCACCGAAGCGCAGGTGCGCAACGCCGCCGCCCAGCAACTGGAAAGCGCCATCGGCGGGCTGGACTCGGGTTTGAAGCTGGTGGCGGGTACGGTCGATGCGCTGGCCGTGCGCGCTCCGGTGGCCGGGCGGCTCACCAATTTCCGCTTGCAGGTGGGCGAATCGGTCGCCACCGGCAAGAACATCGGCCGCATCGACGATCCGGTGCGCTTCAAGCTTGCCGCCAGCGTGGACGAGTACTACCTCAATCGCATGGCCGTGGGCCGCCACGGCGCCGTGACCCAGGACGGCCGCGACTACCCGGCCGATATCCGCGCCATCTACCCGCAAATCAAGGACGGCCGCTTCATCGTCGACCTGGTTTTCACCAGGGAGCAGCCGCCGGTGCTCAACCCGGGCCAGAGCCTCGATGCACGCATCACGCTGGGCGAGCCGGCGCCGGCGCTGCTGCTGCCCAACGGCGCCTTCATCAACGACAGCGGCGGCGCCTGGGTGTATGTGCTGGACGCCGGCGGCAAGGAAGCCGAGCGGCGCGCCGTGCGCGTGGGCCGCCGCAACAACGCCCAGCTCGAAGTGCTGGCAGGGCTGCAAGCCGGGGACCGCGTGATCCTGTCCAGCTACGCCGCTTACGGAAATTCACCACGGCTGCAACTCGCGCGCTGAAAACTGCAGTAAATTCCCTCATCAAACAGAAAGGCAATCGCTATGCTCAAACTCGTCGGCGTCAGCAAGATCCACCAGGCAGGAGAAGTGCAAACCACGGCGCTCGATCGCATCGACCTGCACATCGAGGCTGGCGAATACGTGGCCATCACCGGGCCCTCGGGCTGCGGCAAGTCCACCATGCTGGGCATCCTCGGCCTGCTCGATGTGCCCACCCAGGGCGAGTACTGGTTCGAAGGCCGTAACATCGCTGGCTGGAGCGAATCGCAGCTCAATACGCTGCGACGCGGACGCATAGGTTTCATCTTCCAGAGTTTTAACCTGATCGAAGAACTGACCGTGTTCGAGAACGTGGAACTGGCGCTCGAATACAACGGCACGCCGGCGCGCGAACGGCGTACGCGCGTGGCCGCCATGCTCGAAAAACTGGGCGTGGGCCACCGCGCCGCGCACCGGCCGTCGCAGCTGTCGGGCGGCCAGCAGCAGCGGGTGGCGATCGCGCGCGCACTGGTGGCCGGCCCCGCCGTGCTGCTGGCCGATGAACCGACCGGCAACCTCGATTCCGCCCACGGCGACGAAGTCATGCGCCTGCTGCGCCAGATTAACGCCGAAGGCACCACGGTGGTCATGGTCACCCACTCGCCCGACCATGCGGCGCAGGCGTCGCGCACGCTCAATTTGCTCGATGGCCGGGTAGTGGTCGACGCGCTGCAGGCGGCATAAGCCGATGAACCTGCGCGACTTTCGCATCGGCTGGCGCCTGCTGGTGCAGCAGCCGGTTTATTCGCTGGTGGTGATCGGCGGCCTGGCCGTGGGCTTTGCGGCCTGCTTCCTGTTGTTCGGGTATGTCGCCTACTGCCTCAACTACAACAGCGCGGTGCCTGATCACGACCGCGTCGTGGTGGTCAAGCAGCGTATCAACGGGTTTCCCCGCCCCGACTGGCAGCTGATTGCGTATGTGCCGCTGCGCGACCTGGCCATCACCAGCGGCCTGGCGCAAGCGGCCACCATCGCCCTGCCCCTCGATGTGCCGCTGCGCGCCGACGCCGACCTGCAGGCGCTGCCACTGGTGGTGGTCGATCCGGCGTTCGGCGCCATGTTTGACGTACGTGCACTGGAAGGCGACCTGGCGGCGGCGCTGGGCCGGCCCGACGGCCTGGCGCTCACCCGCGCTGGCGCGGCCAGGCTGTTCGGCGCCGGCCCGGCGCTGGGACGCACGGTGCGCGCCGCCGACGCCGCACTGCTGGTGCGGGCCATCCTGCCCGACCCACCGGCCAACGCCAGCGTCACCTACGAGGCGCTGGTGGGCAGCGGCAGCAGCGCCTGGGCCGAGCGTACCACCGCCGTCAGCGATTGGGGCCGCGCGCCGCTGTACCTGAAGCTGGCGCCCCGCGTATCAAGCGCACAACTGGCTGCCATGCTGCAGCAAGCCACCGACGTGGCGCCGCCCACCGTGCGCATCCGGAACAGCGCCGTGGGCAAAGCCCTCAATGGCATGAAGGTGAGCGATATCAGGGTGCTGCCGGTACGCGATATGTATTTCGATCCGGATCTGGCCGCCAGCCGCACCGGTGCACGTTATGGCCAGCGCAGCACCGTGGCCGGCATGGCCGCCGGCGGCCTGCTGATTTTGCTGCTCGCTTCCATCAACTATGTCAACCTGGCCACCGTGCGCACCTTGCGCCGCCAGCGCGAAATCGGCATCCGCAAACTGCTCGGTGCCAGGACGCCGCAATTGATACGCCAGTTCCTCAGCGAAGCGGTGCTGACTGCCCTGCTGGCCGCCAGCGCCGGTCTGCTGCTGGCGTGGCTGCTGCTGCCCATGTTTTCCGACCTGGTCAACCGCCGCCTGGAAGGCGTGTTCACGCCCGCGAACTGCCTGCTCGCGCTGGCCGGCGGCGCGGTCGTTGGCGCGCTGGCCGGCGCTTATCCGGCGTGGCTGGCACAGAGCGCGCTGCCCGGTCCCGCGCTGGCAGGACGCGGCAACAGCGAAACCATCGGCGGCCTGTGGGTGCGGCGCCTGCTCACGGTGCTGCAATTTGCCAGCGCCATGGCCATTGGCGCCACCGCGCTGGCGGTGGGCTGGCAAACCTGGTATGCCAGCCGCGCCCTGCCCGGTTTCGATCCGCGCCAGTTGCTGGTACTGGCGCTGCCGGAAAACTCCGATACGCCGGCGGCCAGGAGCCTGATTGAACAACTGGCACGCGTGCCGGGCATCGACGGCGTGGCCACGATTTCCGAAGCGGTGGGGCGCGACCGCATGAAGCTGGTCACCATGATGGTCGCGCCGGATGGTCGCGACATCCGCGTGGAAGGTAAATTCATCAGTCCGAACTGGTTTGCATTGCACGGACTGGCAGCGCTGCACGGCAAGCTGTTCGATCCGCAGCGGGCGGCATCAAGCCCCCCTTCCCCGTCGGACGATGTCGTACTCAATGCAGCAGCTACGCTGGCGTTGGGCTATGCCACGCCCGAACAGGCCGTGGGCAAGAACCTGCCGCGCGGTGAGCATATTCTCGGCATCAGCCCCGAGGTGCGCTTCCAGGACTTGCGGGCGCCAGCGGGCGCCATCATTTACCGCCTGCGCCCGGGCCGTACGCTGGCCATCCGCAGCAGCGACAGCTTTGCTGTCGCCTACGACCAGGTGGCATTGCTGTGGCAGCGCCATTTTCCAAACCAGATCATGGACCTGCAGCGCCAGGAGACCGTGCTGGCCGACCGCTATGCCGACGACGCCCGCGTGGCGCGGCTGCTCGGCTACACCAGCGCGGTGGCGCTGATACTGGCCGCTTTCGGCATCTATGTGCTGTCGGCCTACAGCGTGCAGCGACACCGGCGCCAGATCGTGCTGCGCAAGCTGTATGGCGCCCGCCGCCGCGATATCGCCGTGATGCTGGGCCGTGAATTTTCGCTGCTGGTGGGCGCCGGCGCGCTGGTGGGACTGCCACTGGCAGCACTGGCGATACAGCGTTACCTGGCCGCCTACACCGAGCGGGCGCCGATCGGCGCCTGGACGCTGGCCGCCGCGCTGGCGCTGGCACTGCTGGTAGCGCTGCTGGCCACCAGCCGTCACACCCTGGCTGCACTGCGCATGGCGCCCGTGGCGGCGCTGCGCGATTGAACCCATCGAGGAGAGACGATGAACTTCTTCAATCTGGCGCGCCATTGGCGCATCGGCCTGCGCCTGCTGGCGCGCCAGCCACTGCAATCGGCCATCGAGTTGCTGGGGCTGGCCGCCGGCTTTGCCGTGTGCTTCCTGCTGCTCGGCTATGCGCGCTACGCGTTCACTTACGACCGCGACGTGCCCGCCCGCGAGCAGGTGTACCTGGTCAAGCACCGGCTCAATTTCATTCCGCAGCCGCAGTGGATGGAGTACACGCCGTTCGCGCTGCGCGAGGTGGCGTTACGCAGCGGCTTGCCGCTCGACGTCAGCGCCTGGTGGCCGCGCCAGGCCACCGCGCGCCTGCAAGGGCTGCCGCGCGCGGTGGAGGTCACGCTGGTCGACCCAGCATTCGAACGCATTGCCGGTCTGCGCGCGCTGGAAGGCGACTTGCAGCAGGCGCTCACGCGGCCCGACGGCCTGGCCGTCACGCGCCAGGCGGCGCGCCAGTTGTTCGGTGATGGCAGCACCACCGCGCTGGGCCGCACGGTCGAGATCAACGGCCAGACGGTGCAGGTGCGCGCGGTACTGGCCGACCGTCCCGCCAACAGCACCATCCAGTTCGGCATCCTGGCCGGGGTGGACACCGCGCTCTGGCCCGAGCCCGAACGGCGCCAGGCGCTGGCCAACTGGATGGGTATCGGCGGCCGCATCTACGTCAGGACCGGTCCCGGGGTGCAGCCGGGCGCGCTGCAACAGGTGCTGCAGGACGTGATCGACCGCGCGCCCTGGGGTGATATCGCTACGCCCGAGATGAAGGCGGCGCTGGGACAGCGCAAGATGGTCGATATCGCCCTGGGGCCTTTGAGCGAGGCATATTTCGACCGCAGCGTGGCCGGCACCATGGGCACCGGCCCGCGCGGTGATCGCCGCCTGGTGCTGGCGATGGCCGGCGCCGGCGTGGTGATCCTGCTGCTCGCCGCACTCAACTACGTCAACCTGGCCGCCATGCGCGTGGTGCGCCGCCAGCGCGAGATCGCCATGCGGCGCGTGCTGGGCGCCACCACCGGCCAGCTGCTCACGCAGTTCATGATCGAGTCGGTGCTGCTGTCCACCGCTGCTGCTGCTGCCGGAGTGTTGCTGGCCTGGTTGCTGGCGCCGGTGGCGTCCGACCTGCTGGTGTGGCAGACGGCAGGCCTGTTCACGCCGGCCAGCGTGGCGCTGGCGCTGCTGGGGGGCGCCGTGCTGGGCGCGGCAGCGGGCGTGTATCCGGGCTGGCTGGCGCGCGGCGTCGATCTCGGGCGGGTGCTGTCCCACCGCAGCGGCGAGACGGCCGGTGGCGCGTGGCTGCGGCGGGTGCTGGCAGCGTTGCAGTTCGGCGCGGCCATGGCCATGGGCGCGGTGGCGCTGGCGATCCTGTGGCAAACCCGCTTTGCGGCGACCGCGCCGGCCGGCTTCGATGCGGCGCCGCTGCTGGTGGTCGAGCTGCCGCGCGGCGATGATACGGTCCCGGTAGCGGCGCTGCGCGACGCGCTGGCCCGGCTGCCCGGCGTGGCAGGCGTGGCCGACAGCCGCTCCGTGCCGGGACGCGACGACGGCACCGGCACCCTGGGCAGCGTGGCGGTCCAGCGGCTGGACGGCACCACCGCCTCGCTCACCGTGTACGCCGTGGGCGCCGATTTCTTCGATGTGTATGGCCTGACGCCGGTGGCGGGCCGCCTGTTCGATCCGCGCCTGGACCGTGCCGACGGCCCGGGCGCCGGACAGCGGGCCGAGCACGCGCCCAAGCACGCCGCCGGTCAACCAGACGGGCAGAATGGCGGACAAGGTACCGAGCAAACTATCGGGCAAGGTGTTGGACAAAGTATCGAGCAAGGTATTGGACAAGACCAGCCGGTAGTGCTCAACGCCGCCGCAGTGCGTGCACTGGGCTGGCAGTCCGCCGCCCAGGCCACCGGCCAGCGGATTGTCGGCACCTCGTACCGCATCGTCGGCGTGGCGCCCGATATCCGCTGGGAGTCCTTGCGTGCGCCAGCGCGGGCTATCCTGTACGAGCTGGCGCGCGACAGCAATCTGCTGACGGTGCGCCTGGCAGGCCGAAGCGAGCAGGCCGCAGTGGCCGCAGCAGCAGCGGCGATTGCCGCCACAGTCGCCCGCTACGTGCCCACCGCGCCGCCGGTGGTGCGGCGCGCCGCCAGCTACCCGGCCGAAGCCTATGCCGCCGATGAGCGGGTGGCGCGCATGCTGGGCTGGGCAACCGCGATGGTGCTGGCGCTGGCGGCGTTCGGGGTTTATGCGATGGCGGCCGCCAGCGTGCAGCGGCGCGGACGCGAGATCGTGCTGCGTAAGCTGCATGGCGCCGGCCGGGCGGCGATTGCGGCGCTGGTCGCCAGGGAATTCGTGCTGCTCACCGGCGCCGCCGCGCTGCTCGGGCTGCCGCTGGCGGTGCTGGGCGTGGAACGGTACCTGGCGCCGTTTGTGGCGGATGCACCGTGGGGCCGCTGGGCGCCGCTGGCGGCCCTGGCGCTGGCGCTGCTGGTGGTGGCGCTGGCCGCCGCCCGTCATACGCTGGCGGCGATGCGCACGTCGCCGGTGCAGGCGCTGCGCGATTGACAAGCACAGGCGAAAAAAAGCCGGCGGCATCGCTGCCGCCGGCTTTTTCACTGTTCACTGTCTACCCGAATCAGTTCCTGGTGTCGCCCACACTGACCAGCTCGATGGTAAATATCAACGTAGTATCAGGCGGAATACTGCCTGAGCCGGTTTTGCCATAGGCGAACTTGCTCGGAATGATGACAGTGCGCTTGCCACCAACCTGCATCCCCTTGACCGTGTCGTTGAACCCCTTGACCACTTCGAGGATGGGCGATGCATCCACCAGGAACGAGAATGGCGGCGGCACGGCAGGGGGTGTGGGGGCGACGACGGGTACATTGGTGTCGAATTGCTTCCCGATGCGGCTGGCGAGGGTACCGTCATAGAAATAGCCGGTGTAGAGCACCCGGGCATATTTGCCTGCCACGGGTGTGGCACCGGCGCCCACGACAGCGGGCACCAGATCGGTCACCACGGCAGGCGGCGTTTCAGGAATGATATTGGGCAGCATGGAAACGGACACCAGCGTGATGTCGTACACCAGCGGCGAATTGGCCGGCACTGCGGGGAATGTTTTTGTGGCGTCATTCTTTGCCGTCCTCGCTGCAATGGCGGTCGGGCCATACGCCAGGATGGCTGGCAGCACGACAGTGCGCTTGCCGCCCACCTTCATGCCCACTACTGCCTGATCGAAGCCGATCAGCGCAGTGGTACCAGCAAGAGGCTTGCCCGCGCCCAGCGTAAACGGCTGCATCGGGAATTCGGGGAACATTGATTCGCCCGGCACCGACGTTTCCACGACCGCGCCCTTGCCATCCGCCTTGGAGCTGTCATACAGGTAACCGGTGTAGGTGACGGTCACCAGCTGCGAGTCCTTCGTATATTTGTTCAGGATATTCTTGTTCTGGGGAAGAATCGTACTATCGGCGGCATCGACGGGATCGTAGATCGTCACCACGGTGCCGGCCTTGGCTTCGGTACCCGTGCCTACCAGCGTATCGGTCTGCTTGTACTCCGGCTGCACCACCACCACGGCTTCCGGCGCCTTGTAATGGCCGCCGCACGCGGTCAGCGCGGCTGCGCCGATAGCAGCCGCAGCGATCAGTTTCAACATCGATTTCATGATTACCTTTGAGGATAAGTTCGTATTCCTTGGCAGCTTTGCAGCTTTTCAGGAGCAGAAGTGTAGCAGACCGGGCACCCAGTGCCCGGGCCACAACATTCGGTTACATATTTTTGCGGGCGCGCTGGCCTAGATTTCCACCTGCGTACCCAGTTCGATCACCCGGTTGGGTGGAATCTGGTAGTAGTCGGCCGCGCCGCGCGCGTTGCGCGACATGGTGACGAACAGGTGTTCGCGCCACGGCGCCATGCCCTTGTCCGGCGCCGAAATCACGGTCTGGCGGGCGATGAAGAACGAGGTTTCCATCATTTCGAACGGCAGGCCCAGGCATTCGCACTGCTGCAGCACTTTCGGCACGTCCGGTTCGTCCTTGAAGCCGTAATAGACGTTGACCTGGTAGCACTGGTGACCCAGGTCGGTCACTTTCACCTGCTCGGCTACCGGCACATACGGTTCCTCGACGATGTGGACCGTGAAAAACACCACCCGCTCGTGCAGCACCTTGTTGTGCGACAGGTTGTGCAGCAGCGCATGCGGCACGCCGTCGCTCTCGCCGCGCAGGAAAATCGCGGTGCCGTACACCCGGGTGGGCGGCGCCACGAACAGCGAGTCCATGAATTCCTCGAGCGGAATCGCATGCTTTTGCAGATTCGAGAACACCAGTTCGCGCCCGCGCTTCCAGGTCATCATCACGGTAAACAGCACGATGGCCAGCAGCAAGGGGAACCAGCCGCCGTGGAACAGCTTGAGCGTGGTAGCCGAGAACAGCACGATGTCGATGGTGATGAAGAAACCGGTGGCCAGCAGGCACACCCACAGCGGCAATTTCCAGCGGTAGCGGATCACGAAGAATGTCAGCAGCGTGGTGGCCAGCATGGTGGCGGTGACCGCGATTCCGTAGGCGCCGGCAAGCTTATCGGACGACCCGAAGCCCACCACGGCCATCAGCACCACCACCAGCTGCAGCCAGTTCACGGCTGGAATATAGATCTGGCCGATCTCGGTGGCCGACGTGTGGTTGATGCGCATGCGCGGCAGCAGGCCCAGTGCGATGGCCTGCTTGGTCATCGAGAAGGTGCCCGAAATGGTGGCTTGCGAGGCGATCACCGCCGCCGCCGTGGACAGCACCACCAGCGGGTACACGCTCCACGCACCCAGTTGCTGGAAGAACGGGTTCGACACCGCTTCCGGGTGGGTGAGCAGCAGCGCGCCCTGGCCCAGGTAATTGATGGCCAGCGCCGGGAACACGATCAGGAACCAGGCGGCGCGGATCGGCTTCTTGCCGAAGTGGCCCATGTCGGCGTACAGCGCTTCGGCGCCGGTAAACGCCAGCACCACGGCGCCCAGCGCCACCAGCGCGATCATGCGGTTTTCCAGCATGAAGTGGAACGCGTGCATCGGGTTCAGCGCCGCCACGATCTCGGGGGCGGCAACGATGTTGATCACGCCCATCACCGCCAGCGCGGCAAACCACAGCAGCATGATGGGGCCGAACCAGCGGCCGATGCCGGCCGTGCCCTGGTGCTGCACCGCGTACAGCGACACCAGCACGATGATGGTGAGCGGCACGATGTATTGTTCCAGCCCGGGCGCGGCCACTTCCAGGCCTTCGATCGCGGACAGCACCGAGATGGCCGGCGTGATCACGCTGTCGCCGTAGAACATGGTGGCGCCGAATACACCGAGCACCAGCAGCGGATAGTGCCAGCGCGGCGCAGCCTTGTTGACCGAATTGAGCGCCAGCGCCATCAGCGCCATGATGCCGCCCTCGCCGCGATTGTCGGCGCGCAGCACCAGGCTGACGTACTTGAGCGAGACGATCATCGTCAGGCCCCAGAAAATCAGGGAAATGATGCCCAGCAGGTTGGCTTCGTTGAGCGCCAGGCCGTGGTCGGGATCGAAAATGGTCTTGAGGGTGTAGAGGGGACTGGTACCGATGTCGCCGTAGACGATGCCGATGGCGGCCATGGTCAGCGCGGCAACGCTGCTTTTCTTGTGTTGCTCGGTCAAGA